>OIXG01000052.1_pt1 | contig 133539 bp, 125 predicted proteins | sample 1587731 | NCBI WGS metagenome assembly OIXG01 (sample SAMEA3888908, study PRJEB22519) | human gut metagenome | biome: human gut; feature: human-associated habitat; material: faeces | place: Denmark | collected 2010 | reverse complement strand
GGGGCCGCCGCCCATAGGGGGCGGAGGCGGCGGGGGACGGTGTCCGCGAGGCGGACGGGGCGGGCGAGGCCCGCGGGGACGTCCCCAGAAGATGGGATAGTACACGGGCCGCACCACATTCACCGGCGCGCCCACGATGTAGCGCCGCCGGTAGCGGTTGTACCGCACGGCGTCCAGCAGCATCCACACCACGAAGATGGCCGCGATCAGCAGGATCACGCCCAGCACGTCGATGCCGCCGGCAGAGGCGGGCTGCGCAGGCGCCGTCCACTCGGTGTCAACTGTGCCGCCGCTGCTGCCCAGCTGGGCCTGCCCGTAGAACACGTCGGCCTGCCGGTAGAATGCCAGTGCCGCGCCGTCGAAGTCCCCGTTGTAGTAGGGATCCTCGATGGCCTGCTTCAGCTTGGCCAGCATGGTGTCATAGCTGTTCAGCACCGCCAGCACGTTGTCGCCGCAGGCCACATAATAGTCGTCGTCGCGCACCATCAGCAGCAGCATGTCGTTGGCGGCAAGACCCCAGTCGGCGCCCAGCTTCTGGGCGGCCTCCTCCGGCGTCCAGCCGGTGACATCGTCCACCGTGGCCACGGCGATGACGGCGTAGTACCGGCTGTCCCAGCTGTCGTTGTACTGGCGGATGGCGTCCTTGGTGGTGTCGGACAGCATACCGGCCTCGTCGCAGATCCACTGGCGGTACTGCACCTCCGGCAGGGTCACCGGCTGGTTTTCGATGTAGCCGGTCTTGCGGCTCTGGCCGATGAACACGGCGGCGGCGATGGCCAGCACCAGTACGGCCAGGGCGATGCCGCGCTTTTCAAAAAATTTCATAGGCGCTCCTTTTTGCCGCCGGCCGAGCCGGGCTGACGGCATCCGTTTCTCTTATCAGCTCCGCAGCTCCAGCAGCTTCTGCTTCAGCTCACCCTCGATACGGCCCAGCGCCCCATTTTGCGCCTGCGCAAAACGGGGGCCCCTTTCCATTTCACATCCTCGGGCGAAGTGAATTCGCCCTGCGGCAAGGTTTTGCGGTGCAAAACGCTTGTACGCGCAGACGCGCGGGGCGGCTTTGCCGCCGGCCGAGCCGGACAGGCGGCATCCGTTTCTCTTATCAGCTCCGCAGCTCCAGCAGCTTCTGCTTCAGCTCACCCTCGATACGGCCCAGCTCGGCCTCCGCCTCCTTGCGCTTGGCGGCGCCCTCCTTCTGGATGCGGGCCACCTCGTCCAGCGTGGAGATCAGCTGCTGGTTGGTGTGCTGCAGCGTCTCGATGTCCACGATGGAGCGCTCGGCCTCCTTGGCGGTGGCGATGGTGCCCATCTTCAGGGTATCGGCGTTCTTCTTCAGCAGCTCGTTGGTCATCTCCGTCACCGCGTTCTGGGCGGCAGTGGCCTGACGGCTGTGCTCCAGGCCCAGCGCCAGCACCATCTGGCTCTTCCACAGGGGGATGGTGTTCACCAGCGAGGACTGGATCTTCTCGATCATCTGGGTGTCGTTGTTCTGCAGCAGGCGGGTCTGGGGGCCCATCTGGATAGACACCATGCGGGTCAGCTCCAGATCGTGGAGCTTCTTTTCGAACCGGTCGCACAGGCTCACCAGATCGTTGTAGGCCTGCGCATCCTCCGCGAGGCCGGACTGCTCCGCCTTCTTGCGCAGCTCCTCCACCTCGGTGGCGCGGACGTCGGCCAGACGCTTCTTGCCGGCCAGAATGTACATGGTCAGTTCCTTGTAGTACTTCAGGTTCAGCTCATACATCTGGTCGAACATAGCCACATCCTTGAGCAGAGTGATCTGATGGTTCTCCAGATTCTGGGCGATCTTATCCACGTTGGCCTCGACCTTGCTGTACTGGGCCTTCATGACCTCCAGCTTGTTGCCGGCCTTCTTGAACAGGCCCTTCAGGCCCTTGCGCTCCTCGTCCTCGCCGAAGCCCTTCAGCTCCACCACCAGACGGCTCAGATCCTCGCCGATCTCGCCCATGTCCTTGTTGCGCACGTTGTTCAGGGCGTTCTCGGAGAAGGACGCCACGCTCTTCTGGGCGGCGGCGCCGTACTGCAGCACCTGGTTGGTGTCGCGGATGTCGATCTTCTGGGAGAAGGCGTCCACGGCCTTGCGCTCCTCCTCGGTCAGGAGGCTCTCGTCCATGGCCACCGGCTCGATCTTCTTTTCCTCCTCCTGGGGCACCTCCGGCGCGTCGGGGGTCAGGGTCAGCTCGGGCACGGCCACCGCGGCGGCGGTGTCGGTATCCGGGGTCAGGGTCAGCTCAGGCATCATATTGTCAGTCATGTTTTCGGTTCCTTTCTGTATGATAAAATGTGTTTTTCTCTCTTACAGCTCCAGCGTGATGCCGCCGTCGGCATCCTGGGGCGGCTGGGTCTGGGGTGCGCCCTGTGCGGTCTTATGCAGGTCGTCCGATGCCAGCCCCTCCCGCACCATCATGTTCTCCAGCACGGTGATGTCGGTGGAGATGTCCATGGCCTCGTCGCCGAACAGGCTGTCCAGCTGCTTTTCAAAGGCCCGCACGATGGTGGACATCATGCCCTCCACCTTCTCCATGGTGCCGCTGATGTTCTCACCGCTGACGCCCTGCCGGCTCATCTGGTCGTAGGCCGTCAGCAGCTTGATGGTGGTGGGCAGGTAGTAGGACATGAATTTGCGGATCTGCGGCAGCTTGGCCGGGTTGTCCTTCACATACTGGAAGATGCGGCTGCTGACCTCCTCCAGCCGGTCGATCTGGCCGGAGATGGTCTCGTCCTGGATGCTGTCGTTCAGGGCGCGCATGGCCTTGATGGCCCCGTCGCCGTCGGCGATCATCTTATCCAGCTCCGGGTCGCCGGTGGTCACCGGCTCCTCGGGGATCTCTACCTCCTCCGTCACGTCCCTGCAGAACAGGCGCGCGATCAGCGCCACCGCGGCGGAGGCCGCCGCCGCCAGCAGAAAATGCCCCACCTGATACAGGGGGAACAGCAGCGCGTACAGCACCCACGTCACCGCCGCCGCGTAGATGGGCGCGGCTGATTTGTGGACGATGGTCTTTGTTTTCAATCCTGTCGCCTCCGATCCTCGGTCTGGTCCCGATAGTTGCCATCATTATAAACCATCCCTCCCACGGGGTCAAGAAAAAGAGCCGCCACAGCGGCGGCTCATGGGCAGTTTTATGTTGTGATGCCCCGGGTCCCGTCGGTGGGGTCGGTGAACACCGGCAGCTCCGGCGGCGACACCGTCCATACCGCGAACGCCGCGCACACCGCCGCCATGACCAGCACCCCCGCCGCCTGCCACACCGGGCCGGTCAGTGCGCCCCGCCTCTGCAGGGCCGTGCTGACCCAGAATGCCAGCAGCACCGCCGCCTGGAAAATGAGGATATTCACCACGTCCACGCTGACGCCGATGACGCCCACATAGCCGTAGAACAGCAGGGGGATGGCCGCCAGTCCCGCCAGCAGTCCCGCCGCCCGCGGCCCTGCGGGCCGCAGACTGCGCAGGCCGATGCACTCGGCGGCGGTCCACAAAAACCACGGCACGAACAGCAGCTTCATATGCTCCCAGGTGGACTCGTTGACGGCGGAGATATACGCCGCCCAGCGGGCCTGCCCCGTCCAGTCGTACACAAAGTGCAGCGTATTGCCCAGCAGGATGACGGCGAACAGTCCCGCCACCTCCCATGTATGCCATTTCTGGTCCTTTCGCTTCACAGCATCGTCTCCCCTCTTGCAGTATCGCCTTATTATACGCCGCCGGCGCCGCCCTTATACAGCGTGGAAATGGGGGTACACTTTTTTATTTCCCTGTGGTATAATCATCTGTACATCACAAAGCTACACGGCGGCGCGGGCCGCCGGGAAAGGCGGTATATCACATGACGGTCATAACGGAACGTCTGGCGCGGCTGCGCCGGGAGATGGCGCAGCGCGGCATGGACGGCTATGTGGTGGTCACGGACGACTTCCACGGCTCGGAATATGTGGGCGACTATTTCAAGGCACGGGCCTATCTGTCCGGCTTCACCGGCTCTGCCGGCACGCTGGTGGTGCTGCCGGACCGGGCGGCGCTGTGGACGGACGGCCGCTACTTTCTGCAGGCGGCGGAGCAGCTGACCGGCAGCACCATCGAGTTGATGCGCATGGGCCAGCCCGGCGTCCCCGCCATCGGGGCATTTCTGGCGCAGCACCTGCCGGAGGGCGGCGTGCTGGGCTTCGACGGGCGCACCGTCTCCAGCAGCTTCGCCGGTACGCTGGAAAAGGCGCTGGAGGCGAAGCACATCCGCTTCGCCGGCGGCGAGGATCTGGTGGACGCCGTTTGGCCCGACCGCCCCGCCCTGTCCGACAGACCCGTGTGGGAGCTGACCGGCTGCGGCCTGTCCCGGGAGGAAAAGCTGGCAAAGCTGCGGGAGAAAATGGCGGCGGAGGACGCCGCGTACCTGCTGCTCACCAGCCTGACGGAGATCGCATGGGCCCTGAACCTGCGGGGCGGCGACGTGGCCTGCACGCCGGTGTTCCTGTCGTTTTTGCTGATCGGCCGGGAGGACGCGCAGCTGTGCATCCAGCCCCAGGCCGTCCCGGCGGGCATCGTGGAAAAGCTCACCGCCTGCGGCGTGACCCTGCGGCCCTACGGCAGCATCTATGACCTGCTGCGCGCCCTGCCCGCCGGTACGCGGGTCATGGCCGACAGCGCCACCGCTAACTACCGCATCATGGAGAGCCTGTCCCACGCGGAGGTGCTGGATCAGCCCAGCCCCGCCGTTCTGATGAAGGCCTGCAAGACGCAGGAGGAGACGGACGGCTTCCGCGCCGCCCACATCAAGGACGGCGCAGCGCTGTGCCGCTTCCTGTACTGGCTCAAGACCCGGATCGGCGAGGAGCCTATGACGGAGCTGTCCGCCGCCGCCAGACTGGCGGCCTTCCGGGCGGAGCAGCCGGACTTCCTGGATCTGAGCTTCGACACCATCGCCGGCTACGGCCCCCACGGCGCCATCGTACACTACGATCCCACGCCGGAGACGGACGTGCCCCTGCACCCGGAGGGGCTGCTGCTGGTGGACTCCGGTGCCCACTACCGGCAGGGCACCACCGACGTGACCCGCACCATCGCCCTCGGCCCCGTCACCCAGGAGGAGAAGCGGATGTTCACGCTGGTGCTCAAGGGCCACCTGGCGCTGGCTGCCGCCCGGTTCCCCCACGGCGCCACCGGAGAGAATCTGGACGTGCTGGCCCGCCTGCCCCTGTGGGAGCAGGGCCTTGACTACAACCATGGCACCGGCCACGGCGTGGGCTTTATCCTCAGCGTCCACGAGGGGCCGCAGAGCTTCCGCTGGCGCAGCACCGACGGACGCCGCATCCCGCTGGAGGAGGGCATGGTCATCTCCAACGAGCCGGGCTACTACGAGGCCGGAAAGTTCGGCATCCGCCACGAGAATCTGGTGCTGGTGCGCGCCGGCGAGACCACGGACTACGGCCAGTTCATGTATCTGGAGCCGCTGACCATGGCTCCCTTCGACCGGGACGCCATCGACGTCTCCCTGCTGACGGAGGCGGAGCTGGCGCAGCTCAACGGCTACCACCGGCTGGTGTACGATACCGTTGCTCCCCTGCTGCCCGCGGAGGAGCAGGCGTGGCTGGCCGCGGCCACCGCGCCCCTGCACCGCTGAATCACCATTCTGAAAGGAGTTTTTGACGTATGGGTGTTTTGTCTCATCTGGAGCCCAAGGCGGTTTTCGATTACTTTGAAAGGCTGTGCGCCGTGCCCCACGGCAGCGGCAACACCAGGATCATCAGCGACCTGTGCGTGACCATGGCCCAGGAGCTTGGCCTGCGGTACCGGCAGGAGGACTGCAACAACGTGATCATCTGGAAGGACGCCTCCCCCGGCTACGAGGGCGCCGCGCCCGTGATCCTGCAGGGTCACATGGACATGGTGTGCGCCCAGACGGAGGACTGCCCCAAGGACATGGCCCGGGAGGGGCTGGATCTGGCCACCGACGGCCAGTACGTCTGGGCGGAAAAGACGTCGCTGGGCGGCGACGACTGCATCGCCGTGGCGGCTATCTTCGCCATTCTGGCCGATGATTCCCTGCCCCATCCCCCGCTGGAGGCGGTCATCACCGTGGACGAGGAGACGGGCATGGACGGTGCCGTGGCGCTGGACTGCTCCGACCTGAAGGGCCGCCGCCTGCTGAATCTGGACTCCGAGGAGGAGGGCGTGTTCACCGTCTCCTGCGCCGGCGGCCTGCGGGCCGACTGCTTCCTGCCCGCCGTGAAGGAGCCGCTGAACGGCGAGGCCTGCTTTACCGTCACCATCTCCGGCCTGCAGGGCGGCCACTCCGGCGCGGAGATCGACAAGGGCCGCGGCAGCGCCAACGATCTCATCAGCCGTGTGCTGTACAGCGCCATGGAGCGGCTGGGCGCCCTGCGCATCGCCGACCTGCGGGGCGGTCAGTTCGACAACGTCATCTGCCCCCGCTGCGACGCGGTGGTGGCTGTTCCCGCCGGGAAGGCCGCGGACTTCGCCGCCTTCATCCGGGAGTTTGACGGCATCCTGAAAAACGAATACGCCGCCACGGACAGCGGCGTGACCCTCACCTGCGGGGAGGCGGAGGCCGGCGCGGCCTATTCCGCCCAGGCATCCAGCCGGATGCTCCACGTCCTGCTGGCCCTGCCCCAGGGCGTACAGGTCATGAGCGCCGACTTCCCCGGCCTTGTCCAGACCTCCCTGAACCTGGGCGTCATCACCGCCGGGAACGACGGTCTGCACTTCTCGTTCTCCATCCGCTCCTCCGTGGCCACCCAGAAGGAGATGCTGCTCCAGCGGGTGAAGTCCATCGTGGAGTACGCCGGCGGTACCGTGTCCACCCGGGGCGACTACCCGGCGTGGCAGTACGCCCGCCAGTCCCCGCTGCGGGACACGGTGATGGCCGCCTACAAGGACATCACCGGGCAGGACGGCGTCATCATGGCCACCCACGGCGGCCTGGAGTGCGGCCTGCTCATCAACAAGATGCCGGGGCTGGACGCCGTGTCCCTCGGCCCGGAGCTCCACGACATCCACTCCCCCCGGGAGCGGCTGGGCGTGGCCTCCACGGCGCGGATGTACGCGCTGGTGTGCGAGGTGCTGAAAAACTGCCGGTAACGGCGCAGAAGCTGAAAAAAGAGGGATGTCCCTTGCGGGACATCCCTCTTTTTTTCATATTACACGTCTGCCGCCGGGCGTTTTCGCGGTCGGAACAGACACCGCAGCAGCCACACCAGCGCCAGCATGGCCAGCAGACCCGCCGTGCCGCCGGCGACATCCAGCCACACGTCCTGTACCTGCGGCCCGCGGCCGGTGAAGATCTGGATGGTCTCGTCCGTCAGCGCCGCCAGCGTCAGGAAAAACAGGCAGTTCACCACGCTTTGCAGCCGCACCCGGAAGGCTGCCGCCGTCAGCAGCAGCAACAGCGCGCCCAGCACGGCGAACTCCGTGAAGTGCGCCAGCTTGCGCACCAGATGGTCGGTGACGTTGCCCTGTCCCACCAGCAGCTCCAGCAGGGGCTGGATCAGTTCCCGCATCCGCCCGCTTTTCAAGGAGGACTCCACAGCGCTGTCCAGCGAGTTGCCCCAGATAAAGGCCAGCGCCGCCAGGACCGCCAGCAGCAACAGCACCGTACCGATGCTTCTTCGGTTCAAATATTGCCTCCTCGCCCGCTCAGGCCGGGTCGCGCCGTTCATAGAACAGGTCGATCACCGTCTGCTGCAGGGCGTCCTCATCCACATAAAACTCCATAAACTCGCTGCCCACCACGGCCTCGCCGGCAGGGGCGTCCAGCACCTCCAGCTGCCCCTGCGCCACCGTCTGGTACAGGTCGTTGAGCCGGGCGGCCGTGCAGTCCGTATCCAGATAGGGCGACAGCTCCAGCAGCAGCTGGGTCAGGAAGCCCTCGTTCTGCGCCGCGCTCTGCAGCTGGCTGTACAGCCCCTGCAGGTAGACGCTCTGGCGGGCCATGCGGTTCAGGTTGGTCTTTTCGCCGCCCATGCCGCCGCGTCCCCGGACGAAGGTCAGCGCCAGGTCGCCCCGGAGCGTGACCTCCTGCCCCATGGGCAGCTGGTCCGTCATGGCGGAGAAATCATCCTCCACCAGCACCGGTACGCCGCCCACCGCGTCGGTGAGCACCGGCACCGCGTCCATGGTGAAGGCCATCACATGGTCGATATCCGTGCCGTACAGCAGGGTCGACACGGCCCGCTCCTCGTTGCGGGCACTGTCCAGCCCGCCGGAGCCGTAGGTATGGGCCAGCGCCAGCTGGCCGGTAAAGGTGCCGACACGCTCGCCCGCCAGGCCCAGTGCCGTGATCTCCGTCATGGTGTCGCGATTCAGGGGCAGCGCCGTGCAGACGCCGGCCTTCCGGTCCAGCACCAGCAGCAGCAGGAAGTCCGCCTGCTCCTGGTTGACATAGCTGTCCTCCTCCGCCGCCGCGTCCGAGGCATACTTATCCACGCCCATCACCAGCACGGTCTCCAGCTCCCTGCGGGCATACCACGCGCCGTTGTAATAGGTCAGCGACTCCTCCTGTCCGACGTAGGGATCCTCCGGCGTTTCCGTGTTCTGACGCCGCGTCTCCCAGCTGTGGAGCAGCAGAAGCACCGCTGCGGCGGCAGCCAGAATGGCCGCCACCGCCGCGATACGCCCAATGGGCCGTTTTTTCGTCTCTTGCGTTTTCACACGCCTGTCCTCCGGCGCAGCACCGCGTCAGCGGGCGGCCTTCTCCTTGCGCACCACATAGGCGGCGGCGCAGGCGGCCACGATGGTCATGCCCGCGATCACCACGACGGGAGAGATCTCGCCGGTCTGGGGGGAGGAGGGGCCGTTGGGATCCACATGGAACTCCGCGCTGTCAATGGCGAACACCACGGGGCTCAGGGAGTCGAAGGTGAGCTTCACCTGATACTTGTCCAGCTTCTGGTACTTGCTGCTGTCCATGTTCATCAGCTCCCAGTCGCCGCCGCTGGTCTTGTGCAGCACCAGCAGGACGTTCTCCACCGGCACCGTCAGCTTGAAGGTGATGGTGACCTTCTGGTTCAGCGGCGCAACGGCGCCGTTCTCCACATAACTGACGTCGAACAGGTCGGAGACGATGAGGTCCTCGGCCTTCACGTCGGGATGATCCTTGGCCAGCAGAGTGTTGACGTCGGCGCTCAGCTTGTCCAGCGTACCGGCATCCTTCACGTTCTTGTGGGTGTCCTCCAGGATCTGCTTGATGGTGACGGCCGCAGCGTCATGGGTGCCGCGCTCGCCGTAGGCGGTGACGCGGATGTGGCCTGCGTCCACACCATCGACGGAAACGACTGCGGGAGCGCCCTTGTTCTCCACGCTGGGCGTAAACGTCGCCAGCGCGGGCACCGTCAGGGACGCGGCCAGAGCCAGCGCCAGGAGCAGGGTCATAAGCTTTTTCATAATGGAATTTCCCCTTTCTCACTTTCGTGATAAATTTACTATTTCACAAGTGGCTCGCACTTATTGGGTACAGATCTCTGTTTTCAGGACGGCGTCCACTTCGCCAGCACCAGAAACCGCATCTGGCGGTTCCCCTGCAGGCAGGTGGACAGGATCAGCATCCGGTCGCCCTCCTCCGGAAAGTCCTCCGGCTCCAGGTTGGCGCCGATGGCGCGCACCTCCCGGATGCTGTTGAGGAACAGGCGGGTCATCCGCGCGTTCTCAAAATTGTAGTTATACAGGATGTGCCGGTTGTCGTAGGGCACCGCCGCGAACACCTGCGCGTGGATCTCCTGATCCGGCAGGTACAGCACCACCTCCCGATGGGCGGCAAAGCCCTCCGGGTCGGAATAGGTCTTCTGCAGGGTGCTGAACATGACATTGCTGTTCATGCGGTGTCCGTAGATCACCGTTACCGGGTCGTCCATGGACGTGCCGTTGTAGGCGCTCTCCGTAAACAGGGAGCCGGCCGCGTCGTAATTGCCGTCGATGTCCCGGGTCAGGTAGTAGGTATCGTCCTCGTTCTGCACCACCGGATAGCTGATGTCCGTATCCGGGATGTCCAGCCAGGCATAGATATCGCCGCAGCGCTCCTGCAGGGCGGCGAAGTCGATGGGACTGGTATAGTCCGGCTCCGCCGTGCCGTCCGCCGCGCTGTCCGCCGTATCCGGCTCCGTCGTGGGCGGAGGCTCCGGCGTGACAGTCCGGAACGTCCACAGCAGGTACGCGGCGATGAGCACCGCCAGCGCGCCGCCGATCAAAAGCAGTTTCTTTTTCATAGGGCCGCCTCCCTTGCCGGCAGCAGCGCCGCCGCCTGCGCCTCCAGGCGCAGCACCGCGTCCTCGCCCAGCGACCGGGCGATGCGGCGCACCGCCTCGTCCATGTGGGGCGCCCGGGACGTCATGTTGTGGCAGTCCGTGCCCAGCACCCGGATCCAGCCCTCCCGCAGCAGGCGCAGCGCCTTGCGGCGGGTGGAAAAGCTGCGGAAAAAGTCGGCATTGGACTGGAGCAGCACGCCGCCGCGGGCCATGCGCTGCCAGTCCGCCTCCTCCACATAAGGGAGGTAGCGCTCCATATGCGCCAGCAGCACCGTCACGTCCCTCCGGGCCGTCAGCTCCCGCAGCTCGTCGTACATCCGGCGGCTCCACGGGCGGAACGGCATCTCCAGCAGCAGCGTGTCCGTGCCGGTGAGGCACAGCTGGGTCAGCTTGTCATACCCGGCGATGCCCTCGAAGAACAGCACCTCCGCCCCCAGATGCACCGCAGGCAGCGAGGCCGTCAGGTGCGGCGCCAGACGCTGCCAGGCGTGGCGGCGGCGGGCCAGGAACCGTTCCGGGCTGTTTTCCGAAGCATAGAAGTGGGGTGTGGCCGCCACGTCCGTAACGCCCTGGGCGGCCAGTGCCGCCAGCATCTGCAGACTTTCGTCCACGCTGCGGCTGCCGTCATCCATCTGCGGCAGGATGTGGCTGTGCAGGTCGATCATGGCTTCTGCCTGCCCTCCGCCGCCGGCGCTTCTCCGTAGCCGTAGCCGTAGTCGCCGCCGTAGCGGTATTTGCCGTATTTCTTCTGGTAGCTTGTCTTGTCCACGCTGCCGCGGGTCATGACGAAGCCCAGGATCTTGATGTTCAGGTATTTCATGTTCCGCAGCGCCGTTTCCAGCGGCTTCTTCTCGCAGTAGCCGCGGCACACCACGAGGATCATGCCGTCCACCAGCTTGGAGATCACCAGGCCGTCCGCCACGGCGTTGACCGGCGGCAGATCCAGCAGGATGAAGTCGAACTGGCTGCTGAAATGCTGCAGCACCGTCTCCATGCGGCTGGAGCTCAGCAGCTCCGAGGGGTTGGGCGGGATATCGCCGGCGGTGATGGCCTTCAGGTTGTCCAGCAGGTCGCTGGTCTGCACGGCCTCCTCCTCGGTGCACAGACCCGCCAGCAGATTGGACAGGCCCGGCTTCTGGGGCAGGTTCAGGCGCTTGGCCACGGTGGGCAGGCGCATATCGCCGTCGATGAGCAGGACGCGGTGTCCCGCCTGGGCGATGGTGTAGGCCAGGTTGATGGTCAGGGTGCTCTTGCCCTCGGCCCGCAGGGCGCTGGTGATGCCCACCACCCGGCATTTCCCCTCGTCGGGCAGGGCAAACATCAGGTTGGTGCGCAGCAGCTTGTAGGCCTCGGTGGCGGCAAAGCTCAGGCTCTCGCCGATGATGGGCTGCTCCGTCTGCGCCTCGCGCTTGCCCGCGTCGCGGGCGCCCTTATGCTTTTCGCTCATCGCGCCGCCTCCTTTCCGCCGTAGGACGCGGCACTCTCATAGTATCCGTAGGAGCCGTGCTTCGTCTGGTTCAGGTCAGGGATCACCGCCAGCACGGGGATGTCGGCATAGCGCTGCAGCAGGTAGTCCTCGTCCTGCACGCGGTCGTCAAACAGCTCGCGCACCGTGATAAAGCCGCAGCTGAGCACCAGACCCAGCAGCATACCCAGCGCCGTATAGCGGGTGTAGCTGGGCGACGCCTTGCCGGAGGGCGCCACGGCGGTGTCCACCACCCGGGCGGAGGAGCCGTCGATGATGTCGGCGATGCGGCCGGGCAGTACCTTGGTGATGGTGTTGGCCACCCGCTCGGCCTCCTGCGGGTCGGGCATGGTCACGTCGATCTGCACCACCTCCGTGGAGTTGACGGCGCCGGCGGAGACCATTCTCTGCATCTCCTTATAGGTATAGTCCACGCCGGAGGTGCGGATCACCTCGTTCAGCGTGGTGCGGGCGTTGAGGATGACAACATAGGTGTCCACCAGGCTCTTGGCCGCCGTCAGGTCGGAGTAGCTGAGGCTCACCTTGGTGCTGCCCACGGACAGCGAGTTGTTGTTGACATACATCAGCGCGCTGGCCGTGTACATGGGTGTGATCATGAATCGCGCATAGGCAAAGGCCATGCCGCCCAGCACCGCAATGGCCGCCAGGATCAGCCAGATGTGCCGCCAGAATGCCTTCAGCAGCGCGGCCAGATCGATCTCCGTGTATCTTTCGTCCTTGTTCATGATTCGAGAAACTGCCCCCCTACCGTTCCCTCCGGCCGCGCCCGCGGCTGCGGCACCACACGGGAGGGAACACATACTCAGCGTCATCATAGCACACAGTTTCAACATTTGCAACGCAATATTTTATAATTTTTCCCGATAACCGGCAAACGCTCCCTGCTTTCTCCTTTTTTTCGTCCGCCGCTTGCTATTTTGCCCGCCGCCCTGTAAAATAGCACATATATATTACAGCTATTTTAATGTATGGGAGGGTCCTTTATGCGGCGCGTCATTCCTCTGCTGTGCTCGCTGCTCCTGCTGTGCTCGTGCGGCGCCGGGCCGTCCGCCTCCGCGCCGGAGGACAGCAGCCGTCTGGTGATCTTCACCGGCCGCAGCGCCGCCGTCTACGACGACGCGGTGCGGGAATTCGAGCGCCGCACCGGCATCTGGGTGGAGGTGCGCACCGCCGACGGGACGCTGCCCCTGCTGGAGCAGATCGCCGCCGGCAGCTCCGGCTGCGACCTGCTGCTGGGCGCGGCGCCGGACAGTCTGTCCGCCTACGGGGACTGCTTCGCACCCTACACCGCCCCGCTGGCCGCGGACATCCCCGACGCCTACCGGGACAGCGAGGATCGCTGGACGCCCTTTTCCCTGCTGCCCACGGTGCTGATCTACAACGACCAGCTGGTGCAGCGCAACGTGCCGGACAGTTGGGCTGATCTGGTGAGCGTGGCGTGGCGGGGCCGCATCGCCTGCCCCGACCCCACCGTCTCCGCCACCGGCTGCACCGCGCTGCAGGCGCTGCTCCAGGTCCTGCCCGGTGAGGAGGAGGCGGTGCTCACCGCCTTTTCCCGCAATCTCAGCGGCGTGCTGCCCTCCGCTGCCGCCGTGGCCGACGCTGTGGCCGACGGCAGCTGCTATGTGGGCGTCACTACGGAGGATCTGGCGCTGCAGGCCGCGGACAGCGGCCTGAGCATTACGGTGGTCTACCCCGCGGAGGGCGCCATCGTCCAGCCGGACTGCGCCGCCATCGTCCGGGACTGCGCCCACGAGGACAACGCCCGGGCGTTCATCGACTTCCTGCTCAGCAGCGAGGTGCAGACCCGGCTGGCCCGGCAGCTCCGCCGTCCCATACGGGGCGATGCGGATGCCGCCCTGCCCCCGGTACTGTCCTATGACCCCTACGGCGCCGGCGCCCATCAGGCGGAGCTGCTGGCCATCTGGCGGAGCCTGACGGCGGAGGACGCGGCATGAGACTGAAAAACTGGATCCGCCGCTCCTTCCGCAACCGGATGTTTGCCACCATTCTGGTGGCCACGCTGGTGCCGCTGCTGCTGTGCGACGTGGTGATGATGCAGGTCATCGTATCCCGTGCGGAGCACACCCAGGCCCAGCAGGGCCGGGACGCGCTGGACACGCTGAGCGCCCGCTTCACCGACGCCGCCGCCCTGTACGGCGACACGGCGGAGGCGCTGGCCGCCAGCACCATCACCCGCAGCGCCCTGCGCCGGACGGGAGAGGATTCCCGTCTGCTGTACCAGTTCCTGTACCGCCGGGCCGCCCCGCTGCGGCCCTACGCCGACGTGGACATCTACGACCCGCAGGGCGTCTGCCTGTACAGCACCGACGCCGTCCTGCCCGCCCCGCTGGACACGGACTGGGGCGCACTGTACGCCGCCCGCCGCAGCGAGGGCACCGTGTTCCTCCGCAGCGACACCGGCCTGCTGACGGTCCGCACCGTCACGGGCTACGGCGGCCAGCTGCTGGGCTACGTCACCGTCCGTATGTCCAGCGGCGGCTTTGCCCGGCTTTTTGACGGCGTCATGGCACCCGCCGACGATCTGCTGGTGCTGGACAGCACCTGGCGCACGGTGTACTACACCCGCACGGTGCAGGCCGAGGATACCGTGTCCGCTCTGCGCAGCCAGCTGCTGGCCGGGCAGAAGCTCACCGGCGGCGAGGGCGACGACTGCACGTTCTGTACCGCCGACGGTCCCGCCGGCTTCACGCTGCTGCTCCAGCAGCCCCGCATCTACACGGGACAGGTGCTGCGCTCCCTGTATCTGGTGGGCGGCGCGCTGGGCTTTCTGTGTCTGGCGCTGTGCGCCGTGGCGGCATGGTGGCTCAGCCGCTATCTGTCCCGGCCCGTCAACGCGCTGGACGACGCCATGCGGCAGGTAGAGCAGGGCGACTACGACGTCCAGCTGTATCTGGACAGCCCTGACGAGCTGGGCCGTCTGGCCGCCAGCTTCAACCGCATGACCGAGGAATACCGCCAGAATCTGAAGCGCTCTGTCCAGCGCCAGCGGGAGCTGAACGAGACGCAGCTGCGGATGCTGCAGGCCCAGCTGAACCCCCACTTCCTGTACAACACGCTGGACTGCATGAAGTGGCTGGGCGTGGCCAACCACGTCCCCCAGATCGCGGATATGTCCACGGATCTGGCGGCGCTGCTGCGGGCCGGTATCTCCGGCAGCGAGCTGATCCCGCTGGAGGACGAGCTGGAGCTGGTGCGGCAGTACCTGAACATCCAGGAGATCCGGTTCGAAGACCGGTTCGTGTGCGAGATCGACGTGGACGAGCGGTTCCAGCACTGCATCGTGCCCAAGATGGTGCTGCAGCCCCTGGTGGAGAACGCCATCATCCACGGCGTGGCCGATCTGGAGGAGGGCTACATCAAGCTGTGGGCCGAGTCCGACGGAGACGACCTGCTGCTGCGGGTGTCCGACAACGGCCGGGGCATCGCCCCGGAGGTGCTGGCCCGGCTGGAGCAGCACCAGGACATCCCCGGCGGCCATCTGGGTCTGACCAACGTGGACCACATCCTCCGCCTGTACTATGGCCCGGACTACGGCCTCACCGCCGCGTCCGATGGAAAAACCGGCAGCTGCGTGACGCTGCGCCTGCCCATGAAGAAAGGAGACGGCTATGCTGAAGGTTCTGATCGTTGACGACGAGACGGTAGTGCGCCGCGGCATCGTGTTGGGTCTGGACTGGGCCGCCATGGACTGCGTGGTGGTGGGCGAGGCCGCCAACGGTGAGGAGGGTCTCGCCGCCGCGGAGCGCTACAGCCCCAACCTGATCATCACCGACGTGCGGATGCCCCGCATGGACGGCATCGAGATGATGCGCCGCCTGCGGGAGCAGGACTGCACCGCCCACTTCATCGTCCTCACCGCCTACGATGAGTTCGACTACGCCCGCTCCGCCCTGCGCTGCGGCGCGGCGGACTACCTGCTCAAGCCCTTCCGGGACCAGGACCTCATGGCCGCCATCGCCCGGGTGCGGGAGCAGGAGGGCGCCGCCCGGCCGGCGGAGGACACACTGCTGCTGCCCAAGGGCGACAAGAGCAAGTATGTGCTCCAGACCCTGAGCTATATCGCCGAGCACTACGCCGACGCGGACATCAACATCGCCACCATCGCCCGGCACATCGGCATCAGCGAGGGACATCTGAGCCACGTTTTCAAGAAGGAGACCAACTACACGGCCCTGGGCTACCTCACACAGTACCGCATCCACACGGCCCGGAAGCTGCTGGCGGACTGCCGCTACAAGGTGTACGAGGTGGCGGAGATGGTGGGCTACCGGGACGTGGCCTATTTCGGCAGCACGTTCAAAAAGCTCACCGGCATGTCGCCGTCGGAGTATCAGGACCGCTGCCGGTAGAAAAATTGCACAAAAAGGGACGGTGTACTTTGACATACACCGTCCCTTTTGTCAGAATAGTCCGGATAATCGCAGAGATGTCCCGTTTTGCCGGTGAATTACGCGCTGGTATAATAATGGTGTGGCAGTGCGTCCGCGCTGCCCGACTTTTAAAAAAGGAGAATCTGGAATGAAAAAGTTTGCTGCTCTCTTGCTGGCGCTGGTCATGGCTCTGAGCCTGGTGGCCTGCGGCGACAAGGCTCCCGCTGATAACGGCGGCGAGGATACCCCCGATGTCAAGGATTATTCCGGCTATACCATCCGCATCTACTCCAACTCCAACTCCACCGAGCGCACCACCTGGCTGGTCAACGCCGCCAAGGACGCCGGCTTCACCGTGTCCATCGACGACAACAGCGTCATCTCCGGTGATACCGCCGCCATCCAGGCTGCCAACGAGAACAAGGACGGCGACATCCTGTTCGGTCTGAACGAGACCCGCTGGAGCCAGGTCGTCAACGGCACCTACGAGAACCTGTCCCTGGTGGAATGGACGCCCACCTGGGCTGATCAGGTCGGCGAGTATGCTTATCCCGGCGCTGCCTACGGTCTGGTCATCCAGAACGTGCTGATGCTGTACCGTACCGATGAGCTGGGCACCAACGGCGAGGCTCTGCACTTCGCTCACTGGTCCGACATCGTGAACTGCGGCTACAAGTGGTATCGTCAGAACAAGGTCGGCGGCACCACCAACGCCAACATCAACTCCGCCCTGCTGTACTCCTTCATCGATCCCACCTCCCCCGCCGGCGGCGTGTCCATCGACGGCTGGAAGATGCTGTGGAACTACTGCGCCAACGGCGTGTATTCCTCCGATGATACCTACAAGTACGGCTTCGATCCTCTGAACAAGGGCGACGTGGCTGTCTCCACCTTCTACTCCTCCTCCCTGTACGGCAAGATCGACGCCGCTGCCGAGAGCTCCGAGACCCCGCTGAAGGGCACCATGACTCCCGAGAACTGGAATCTGGTGGACATTGACGACGGCACCTACTACATCGCTGAGTACCTGGGCATCCTGAACAAGGAAGGCCGCACCGACGAGGAGACCGAGGCTGTCAAGGCCTTCGCCGAGTGGTTCGGCTCCGCCGAGACCCAGGCGGCCTGGGGCGAGGAGTTCGACTCCTATCCCTGCAACACCGCTGCCGCTGACATCCTGTACCCCGACGGCGTGCCCGCCATCTACACCCTGAAGAACTTCGCGCTGTCCAAGGTGGACGGCGACACCACCTACGCTGAGTATGTGGCCGCTCACTCCGCTGAGTGGACCAACATCCTGACCAACCTGGGCTTCTACTGGGCCGACAGCAGCGCTGCTGTTTCCGAGCCTGACTGGGACAACCTGGATTGGGCTACTCTGACCCAGAAGGCGGCCGAGTAAGCGTTTCCTGTCAACTCCTGTGGCGAGCCGGATCCCGGCTCGCCACAGCTGTAAGGGCGGAAAAAACTCTTTCCGCCCTTACAGCTGTGAAGCAAGCGGGTACAATATTTATATAGGTGTGAACCAAACCGAGCAAAGGAGTTTTGTGTGTTATGATCCGGTTGAACGATATCATGGTGAAGTTCGGCGACTTCACCGCCCTGCACGGCATCAACGTCCATGTGAAGGAGGGCGAGTTCTTCACATTCCTTGGCCCGTCCGGCTGCGGCAAGACCACCACCCTGCGCACCATCACCGGCTTCATCGAGCCGGTGGAGGGCACCGTGGTGGTGAAGGACCGGGACATCACCCACGTTCCCATCGAGGACCGCAACATCGGCATCGTGTTCCAGAGCTATGCCCTGTTCCCCACCATGACCGTCTATGACAACATCGCCTTCGGCCTGAAGGTCAAGAAGGTGAAGAAGGCGGAGATCGACCAGCGCGTGCGGGAGATCGCCCGGAAGGTGGACCTCAGCGACGAGCAGCTGCAGAAGGCGGTGTCCCAGCTGTCCGGCGGCCAGCAGCAGCGCGTGGCCATTGCCCGCGCGCTGGTGACCAACCCCGCCATCATCTGCATGGACGAGCCGCTGTCCAATCTGGACGCCAAGCTCCGCGTCCAGCTGCGCAACGAGCTGAAAAAGATGCAGAAGGACTTCGGCATCACCACCATCTACGTCACCCACGACCAGGAGGAGGCCCTGACCCTGTCCGACCGCATCGCCGTGTTCAACAAGGGCGTCATCGAGCAGATCGGCACCCCCAACGAGGTCTATAACCACTCCGCCACCGAGTTCGTGTGCAACTTCATCGGCGACATCAACCGTCTGGAGACGCCGCTGGTGCAGCATCTCAACGACCGCGGCGCCGGACTGGACGCCGCCCGGCACAACTATATCCGTCTGGAGCGACTCCACGTCAACGTGCAGCCCCGGGACGGCGAGCTGGCGCTGGACGGCGTGGTGGAGAGCCGGGAGTACTACGGCCTGTACATCAAGTACTACATCACCGTGGAGGGGCAGACGCTGAAGGTCATCGAAAAGAACGACGGCGTCAACATCTACGAGCCGGGCCAGCAGGTATCCGTGGTCATCAACCCCGCCCACGTCATGGCCTACGACGCCAGCGAGGAGGCGGCCCATGAGTAACTCCCTGACGCGCCAGCGCCCCGATGCCGCCTTTGTGGTGCGGATCATCGGCATCGTGCTGTTCGCCTATTTCTTCTTCGGGTTCATGCTGCTGCCGTGTCTGAACACGCTGACCAGCATCTTTACCACGAAAAACGCCGCCGGGGAGACGGATCCCTGGGCGGTCATCAAGTTCTTCTTCGCCGGCAACATGAGCCGGTATGTATGGAACTCCCTGAAGCTGGCCATCTGCCTGGTGGTCACCGTCAACGTGGTGGGCGTTTCCATCGTGCTGCTGACGGAGTATTTTGACATCAAGGGCGCCAACATCCTGCGCCTGGGCTATATGACCACCATGATATACTCCGGCGTGGCACTGGTCACCGGCTACCTGTTCCTGTATGATCCCAACGGCATCCTGACCACCGCCCTGGCCAACGCCTTCCCGGATTTCGACCGCAACTGGTTCTCCGGCTTCAACGCGGTGCTGTTCACCATGACGTTTGCCTGTACGTCCAACCATGCGCTGTTCCTGCGCAACGCCATCCGCGGCATCGACTACAACACCGTGGAGGCCGCCCGGAACATGGGCGCCAAGCCCTTCAAGGTGCTGTGGAAGGTGGTCTTCCCCACGCTGGTGCCCACCATGTTCTCCCTGACGGTCATGACGTTCATCACCGGCCTTTGCGCCATGTCCGCCCCCACCCTGCTGGGCTATGACTCCATCAACCCGGAGATCGTCCGTCTGGCGGGCTCCTCCGTGGCGGACGAGTCCTTCCCCCAGGCCCGGGCCGCTCTGCTGTCCATCATTCTGGCCATGTTCACCATCGTGCTGCTGACGGTGCTGTCCGCCTACGAGCGCAAGGGCCACTACCTGTCGGTGTCCAAGACCAAGGCCAAGCTGGTGAAGCAGAAGATCACCAACCCCGTGTGGAACGTGCTGGCTCACATCTACGCCTATGTGCTGTTCATCATCTACATGATCCCCGTGGTGATGATCATCATCTTCTCCTTCCAGACCTACGGCGCCATCCGCATGAAGAAGCTGGATCTCAGCAATTGGACGCTCATCAACTACTTCGGCACCCAGGACTACGAGTACCTGACCAACCGCGGCACCTACAAGGTGCGCAAGGGCTCCATCTCCGGCCTGTTCGCCAACGACGCCACCCTGGGCGGCATCAAGATGAGCTTCCTGCTGTCCGTCATCGCGGCGGCGCTGGCCTGCCTCATCGTGGTGGTGGCCTGCAACTACATCTTCAAGAACCGCAGCAAGAAGTCCGGCATCGTGCTGGAGTACTGCCTGCTGTTCCCGTGGCTGCTGCCCACCATCCTCATCTGCTACTCCTACCGCACCTACTTCAACTCCGACGCCATCTGGTATGTGGGCAACATGAACCTGTACTACGCCGAGAACGTCCGATTGCTCATCGTTCTGGCCTACACGGTGGTGAAGCTGCCCTTCTCCCTGCGCATGATCAAGGCCGCCTTCTACTCCATCGACTCGGAGCTGGAGGATGCCGCCCGGAACATGGGCGCCAGCGGCCTGCGCACTTTCCTGAAGGTGAAGCTGCCCATCATCCTGCCCAGCGTGCTGGCGGTGTTCGCCCTGAACTTCAACGCCCTGTTCACGGAGTACGACATGTCCGCCACCTTCGCCAGCTCCTACGGCACCAGCTACGCCATGGTCATCCAGTCCATGTGCGCCGAGGAGGGGCTGTACGGCTATAACGTCAATGCCTCCGGCCGCCGCTGCGCCTCCACGGTGTTCATCATGATCGTGTCGGGCATCATCCTGTATCTGGTCTACGGTGTGGGCGGCCGCGACCTGGGCGAGCGGCTGGACGCCAAGGCCCGCCGCAAGCGCATCCTCAGCCGTATGACCGGTGTGTTTCGCCGCAGCGGCGACAGCGCCGCAGAGGAACCGGGGGAGCAGCTATGATCCGACACATCGTATTTGACATGGGACAGGTGCTGGTGCAGTTCAGCGCCGGCCTGTTCTCGGAGCGGCTCCGCCTCAGCGCGGAGGACGCCGAGCTGATCCGTCGGGAGGTGCTGACCACCGTCGAGTGGGTACGCATGGACCGGGGCACCATCTCCGACGACGACGCGCTGGCCCGGATGTGCGCCCGCCTGCCCCAGCGGCTCCACGACACGGCGGCCTATCTCGTCCGCCGCTGGAACGATCCCATCGTCCCCGTGCCCGGCATGGCGGACGTGGCCCGGGATCTGAAGGCCGCCGGGTACGGCCTGTACCTGCTGAGCAACGCCGCCACCCGCCAGCACACCTACTGGCACGACATCCCCGGCAGCGAGTATTTCAGCGGCACATTCATCTCCGCCGACTACCACCTGCTGAAGCCGGAGGACGCCATCTATCAGGCGTTTTTCAAGAAATTCGGCCTGAAGCCGGAGGAATGCCTGTTCATCGACGACTCCGCCCCCAACATCGAGGCGTCGGAGAACGCCGGGATGGCGGGCATCGTGTTCCACGGCGACGCGGCTCGCCTGCGCCGCCAGCTGGCAGAGCGCGGTATCCTGTAAAGTGAAAAAGACTGGCTGTGCCAATGGCACAACCAGTCTTTTTTGCGTTATACGGTCGGCGTCAGGGGACGGCTGATGGGCTGTGTGCCCAGCAGCATCTGATACTCGCCGTCCAGCAGGATCTGTACCTCGTCGACGCCCTCCAGCGAGCACAGGGAGTCCACCAGCCCCTCCAGCAGCAGCCGCTGCTCGGCGCTGCTCTCCGGCAGCAGATCCACGCAGCTGCCCGGCAGGTTCAGGTAGCAGGTGCCGTCCTCCACGCTGGCGGCCAGCGCCGCAAAGCCGCTGGGCAGCAGCGGCTCCAGCCCTGCGTAGCTGTCCATGGGACGCTCCGCCAGCGCCTTGACCACCGTCTCCGCCGGTGTTTCGCCCTCGTACACCGTGAGCTTCCGCTGCTCCGCCACCAGCGTACCCGCACGGTCAGGGAAGTACAGCGTCACCTCCACGGTGCGCACGATGTCCTCCGGACTGGTCAGCAGCACCTGGGCGGAGGTGTAAACGTCGTCCGCCCGTCCCGCCGGAGACGCGCCCATCACTGTGAGCCGCACGGCGTAGATGCCCGTCAGCTGCAGCAGCGACAGGGTGATGCAGTAGTCGGCGATGGTGCGGTCGATACCGGTGAGCTTGTCGTACTCGCTGCTGAGATCCACCGACACCGTGCCGCCGGTGACGGTGCAGCTGCGGACGGTGGTGCCCACCGGAACAGGGCTTGTGAAGCCGGAGACCTTGCACCCGCCCAGCAGCAGCTCCATGATGTACTGCGCCTGCTGCTGGCGGCCCCGGTCGTCGCCGGTCACTCTCTTCCAGCTGACCTGCGCGCTGGTGATGGCATCGGCGCCGCCGGTGCTCTTGTCCCGGGCGCTCAGTGCCGCCGGGTAGTACAGCCGCAGGCTGCCGGTCTGGCCGCCGCTCTGCTGGCCGCAGGCCGTCAGGCCCAGCAGCAGCACCGCCGCCAGCACCGCCGCCGCGGCGCGCTTTATCCCTCTCATGGCTCCTCCTCCCGCTGCGCCAGCGGCAGCGTCACGGTGAACACCGTGCCCACGCCCTCCGCGCCGTGCCCGGCCCGGATGGTGCCGCCCCGGTTCTCGATGGTGTCCTTCACGATGGACAGGCCCAGTCCGGTGCCGCCCACCTCCCGGGAGCGCATCTTGTCCACCCGGTAGAACCGGTCGAAGATATGGGGCAGATCCTCGTCGGGGATGCCGATGCCGTTGTCGGTGACGGTGATGACCACCTGCCCGTCCTGGGCCGATGCCTCCGTTCGGACGAAGCCGTTCTCCGCGGCGGAGTATTTGATGGCGTTCTCCATCAGGTTGTAGAGGATCTGATGCACGTCGTCGTCGGTGGCCAGCGCCACCGCATCCTCTGACGCGGCGCCGGAGATGGTGACGCCCTTCTCCTCGGCCACGATGCCCAGCATCCGCTCCACCCGCTGCAGAACAGGCCCCACCGCCACCGGATAGGCCGCCTGCACCACGCCGCCGTCCAGCCGCGTCAGCCGCAGCAGGTTCTCGGTGATGCGGCTGAGCCGCTCCGCCTCCCGGCCGATGTCGTTGACGAACTCCTTGGTGGTCTCCGGGTCCATGTTGTCCGTCTGCAGAATGGAATCCGTCAGCAGGCGGATGCCCGCCAGCGGCGTTTTCAGTTCGTGGCTGGCGTCGGACACGAACCGCCGCCGGGCGTCCTCCGTGGTCTGCAGGCGATCTGTCAGGCTGTTGAACTCCGCCGCGATCTGGGCGATCTCGTCGGTGCCGCTGGCGTCGGCGCGGTGGCTGTACGCACCCTCGCGGACGCTGCGGATGGCCTGCAGAAGACCGCTGATCTGCAGCGTCAGCATGCGGGAGAGGGTGATGCTCAGTCCCGCCACCAGCAGCGCGATCATCACGGAGATGGTCAGCAGGTTGCTCTGAAAGCTCTTCAGCAGCGCCGCCTGCTCCGTGTCGTAGTCGTAGGCGTACACCGCGCCCACCGTCTGGTTGTGGTACACCACCGGCGTGGCCATACGGCTGAGGAACGCCTCGCCGTCGTATTGACAATAAAATGTATCGCTGCCCTTCAGCGCCGAGACGATCACCGAGTACAGCGCGTACTCGCCCACGGCGTCGTCGCCCTGCCGGGTGTCGTACAGCACCATACCGGCGGCGTCCGTCACCATGATACGGGTGGCGCCCGCCTCGTCCAGGCCGGTCAGCGCCACGGCGACATTTTCCTCCGTCAGCTGCTCCAGCCCCATCAGCGCCGACTCGATGACCTTGGCCGTGCTGCGGAGGTTGGTCTGGTTGGAGGATACCATCAGATTCTGGGACACCAGCAGCGGGTAGGAGTTCAGCAGGATCAGCACCGCCGCGATGACCAGGATGTAGCTGAGGCTGAATTTGAACTGCAGCGTCGCCTTGCCCCGCAGCTTTTTGTACCACGCCGTCAGCTTGTCCCATACCGGTTTACACCGTTGGCTGACTGTCTCCCTTAAAATAGTAACCCACTCCCCACTTTGTCATGATATGCACCGGCTTGGCCGGATCCGGCTCCAGCTTCTCCCGCAGGCGGCGGATGTGTACATCCACCGTGCGGTAGTCCCCGGCGTAGGAGTAGCCCCACACCAGATCCATCAGGCTCTCCCGGCTGTACACCCTCCGGGGGTTCTTCATCAGAAGCTCGATGAGGTCGTACTCCTTGGCAGTCAGGTCGATGGTCTTTCCGTCCCGGATGGCCACGCGCTCCTCCGTGTCCAGACTCAGATCGCCCACGGTCAGCAGCGGCGCCCGCTGGGGCTGCTGGGCCGCCGCGCCGCCGCCGGAGCGCCGCAGCAGCGCCCGGATGCGGGCCTTCAGCTCCAGAATGTTGAAGGGCTTTGTCACATAGTCGTCGGCGCCGCAGGCGAAGCCCATCAGCTTGTCGCTGTCCTCGCTGCGGGCGGTGAGCATGATGATGGGCACATCGGAAAACTCCCGGATCTGCATGCAGGCGTCGCCGCCGGACAGGCCCGGCATCATCACGTCCATCACGATGAGGTCGAAGTTCTCCTTCCGGGCCAGCTCCACGGCGGAGGCGCCGTCGTAGGCGGGCACCACCTCGTAGCCCTCGTTTTCCAGGTTGAATTTCACGCCCTTGACCAGCAGCTTTTCGTCGTCCACTACCAATATTTTCATTCCTGTGTCTCCTTCGTTGTGATATGGTCACGCAGGCCGTCCAGCGTGGCCTGTCCGATGCCGTCCACCTCCAGCAGCTGCTCCGGGTCGGTAAACGGCCCGTTGTCCGTCCGCCACTGGATGATCCGCTGGGCCAGCACCGGCCCGATCCCCGGCAGCGCGTCCAGCTGGTCCGCGTCCGCCGTGTTGATGTTCACCTTATCCGCCGCCTGCTCCTCCGCCGGCGTCAGCGCCTCCACGGTGTAGTCCTCCCGCACGGTGTGCGGCGTCAGGAGGTACACGGTGCCCGCCGTCAGCAGGAACAGCGCCGTCAGCACCAGCAGAAAGACGTCCGTTCTTGACAGTTTTATCCGTCCGCTCACGGTTGACTCCCCCCAGGTTTTCGCGTATAATGGAATTTGCAGCTTCCGGCGGGCAGCGTCTGTCCGCCGTATCCCACGATATTATAACATACATGGAGAAAAAATCTATGAAAATCCGCCGCTTTTTATCCGTTTTTTTACTGACGTGTCTCCTGTGCGCCCTGTTCACGCCCCAGGCGCTGGCGCTGGAGGATCCGGATATCCGCGCCAAGGCCGCCATTCTGGTGGACGGCGACTCCGGCACCGTCCTGTACGATAAGAACATCCACGAGGAGCTGCCCATGGCCAGCATCACCAAGGTCATGAGCGCCCTGCTGGTGCTGGAGGCCGTTGACCGCGGCCAGCTCCGCATGGATCAGGAGGTCACCGCCTCCCAGACCTCCATGAAGGGCATGGTGGAGGACGGCAGCACCGCCGACATCCAGGTGGGCGAGACGCTGACGGTGGAGCAGCTGCTGTACTGCATGCTGGTGATCTCCGCCAACGAGACGTGCAACATCCTGGGTGAGGCCGTATCCGGCACCGTGGACGCCTTCGTGGAGAAGATGAACCAGCGCGCCCAGGAGCTGGGCTGCGAGAATACCCATTTCGCCAACACCACCGGCCTCACCCAGTCCGGCCACTACTCCTCCGCGTGGGACATCTACCTCATCACCCGGGAGGCCATGAAGCACGACGTGTTCATGACCATCGTCAACACCAAGGCCTACACCGTGCCCGCCACCAACATGACGGACAAGGAGCGGGAGCTTCACAGCACCAACGCCCTGATCTCCAACTGGCGCATGACCGGCTACCTCTACTCCGGCGCACAGGGCATCAAGACCGGCACCACCGACGCGGCGGGTCACTGTCTGGTGTCCTCCGCCATCCGGGGCAGCCGCACCCTCATCAGCGTGGTGCTGGGCTGCGAGGAGGTCAAGACCGAGACCGGCGGCAGCCGCGTGGAGAGCTTTACCGAGACGGCCCGGCTGTTCGACTGGGGCTTTGACAACTTCTCCGACCGCACGGTGCTGGAGGAGAACGAGCTGATCTGCGAGGTGCCCGTTGCCCTGAGCAACGAGGTGGCCACCGTGGCCGTCCACCCGGCCTACACCGCCGAGGCGGTGCTGCCCAAGGATCTGGAGCTGGAGCAGCTCCAGCGCACCGTGAGCTGTGTGGACTCCGTGGATGCTCCCGTCACCGCCGGGGACGAGCTGGGCACCATCACCATCTCTTATGACGGCACGGACTACGTCACCGTTCCGCTGCTGGCCGTGGCCGACGTGTCCGCCAGCCGGTTCCTGCTGGCCAAAAAGGCCATCGGCCAGTTCTTCTCCCGGACGCCGGTGAAGATCGCCGCCATCGTGCTGGTGGTGCTGGTCATCGCCGCGCTGGTCTGGTTCCGGCTGTACGGCCGCACCCGCCGCTACGGCAAGGCGTCCAGCAAGCGCTACCACCAGCACGCCTACCGCGGACGCCGCCGCTGAGCCATGGAGGACTTACATATCCTGTACGAGGACGCGCACCTCGTCCTCTGCGTCAAGCCCGTGGGCGTCCTGTCGGAGGACAGCGACACCGCCGCCTGCATGCCCGCCCTGCTGCGGCAGCACTACCGGGCGCAGGGCAAGCCCGCCTATATCGCCACCGTTCACCGGCTGGATAAGATCGTGGGCGGCGTCATGCTGTTCTCCCGCCGCCGGGAGGTGACAGGCCGGCTCACCGCCGCCGTGGCGGAGCGCCGCATCACCAAGGAGTATCTGGCGGTGCTGCGGGGCCGCCCGCAGGAGGCGTCCGCCACCCTGACGGATCTGCTGTTCCGGGACGCCGCCAAAAACAAGAGCTATGTGGTCAAACGGATGCGCAAGGGCGTCCGGGAAGCCTCGCTGGACTACACCACCCTGGGCTGCACCGAGGAGCTGACGCTGGTGCAGGTCCGCCTCCACACCGGACGCACCCACCAGATCCGGGTGCAGTTCTCCTCCCGGGGCCTGCCGCTGCTGGGAGACATCCGCTACGGCAGCAAGGCCACCTGCACCACGGCGCTGTGGTCGTACCGCATGGCCTTCGCCCACCCTGTCACCGGCAAGCCGGTGGACGTGACCTGTCCCCCGCCGGAGAGCTGGCCGTGGACGCTGTTCCCCCTTGAAACGTAAAAAAGGCGACGGGTAGGCCGCCTGGCATAAGAAAACATGCGCCGTAAAAGGTGCGCAGCAGTTTTGCCAAAGTAAATTCGAGGTGAAATTGGCTGCAAAAATGCCCGCATGCTGACGCATGTGGGCATTTTTTCGGTGAATTTCAACCGAATAGACACAGGCAAAACCGTATGTTTTCTTGTGTCAGGCGGCCTTTGTGCCGTCGTCTTTTTTCTATGCGTTACTGCTTCTCCTGCTCCAGCGCCCGGGTCAGCGCGATGGACAGCTGATCGGGGCAGGAGGTGGGCTTTCCGCCGCACTGGATGCCCTTCATCCGGGCGATGGCGTCCTCCGCCTTCATCCCCACGATCAGACGGCTGATGCCCTGAAGGTTGCCGCTGCAGCCGCCCTCGATGCGCACATCGCGGATGATGCCGTCCTCCAACTCCACCGTCATGCGGCGGGAGCACACGCCTCTTGTCATATAGGTATACGTTGTCATGGTCATGTCTCCTTTTCGTTTTCCACCGGCGGCAGGATCACCACATCCAGCTGCCGGCGCATGGCGTATTCGATGGTGCGCCGCGTCCCGCCGGGCTGTCCGTCGTGGACGGCGATGAGCAGGGCGGCGTGATCCACCATGTACCGGTTCCGCCGCTGCATACACCCGGCGTCGTAGTGATCCTGCACCACCGTCTCGTAGTCGCAGCGCTCCACCAGCGACTGCCAGCGCGCCCGCTCCGCCTCCGGCCAGCCCTCCGGTTGGCTGGGACAGGGGATGGCGGCCTCCACCGTCACGTCGGGGTAGTCCCGCCGCAGCAGCAGCGCTGCCTCGCAGGCGTAGAAGTCCACGCCTCGCGCCATGCCGCAGATAAAGTGGCGGTAGCCCTGGGCGCAGGCGCTCTCCGCCGCGTCGTACAGCCGCTTTTTCAGCGCGGCGCACCGGGGATCGGACTCATCCTCGCCCCACGGCAGCTTCTCCGGCCGGTAGCCGGAAAAGCACACGGACATCTGTCTCGGCCCCATGCCGTCACCTGCCTTCCGCCGCTTATTGTACCCAAAAAGCCGGACTTTGTAAAGGGGTCATTCCGCCTCGTCCGGCAGGAACTCCATCAGATCTCCCGGCTGACAGTCCAGCGCGGCGCACAGCCGCCCCAGCGTCTCCAGGCGCACGGCCTTTGCCTTGCCGGTCTTGAGGATGGACAGGTTCGCCATGGTGATGCCCACCCGTTCGCTCAGCTCCGTCAGGCTCATTTTCCGCTTTGCCAGCATCACGTCTATATGAAATACGATCATACCGCCACCTCACACCGTCAGGTCGCTCTCGTCCTGCAGCGCCGCCGCGTCCGCCACCAGACGACTCAGCGCCATGGCCATCACGCCCACCAGCGCGCACACCATGGTGCCGGCGGGCATGAGGATCACCGTCAGTCCCGGTGAGCCGGCGCCCAGCAGCCCCAGCACGATCACGCCCACAGGCACCAGTACCGCGTCGCAAAACGCCAGACGGGACACGGTACGCAGCGCCCGTGCGTTCTCCCGGCAAAACGCCTCGCCCCGTCCGATGCGGCCAAAGACCGCCCACATCAGGGCCATCGCCCAGAATACCGGCACAGCGAACAGCCATGCAAAGGCAAGGCACGGCCAGAACGCCCACGCAAACTCCGGGTCGGCCTCGGCGATACCTCGTCCCAGCTCCGGCAGGAACCAGAAGAAGATGGCCGCGCATACCACCGCCGCGATCACAAGGCCGATACGCAGCAGGGCTGCCAGCCTCTTATGCTCGATACGCTTCATATCACCACATCCTTTCTGTGGTCAGCATAGCACAGTGCATATCGTTTGTCAATCATTATTTATCGTAATTCGATAATTATTTTCCGATACGCGATATGTTCCGATCCCATAAAGAAAACAGTTGCATTTTGCGGGAACATGGTGTATCATATGAGTCGAAAACAACCGCATATTTGTCTTCGGGGCGGGGTGTGATTCCCCACCGGCGGTATAGTCCGCGAGCGGCGTGAGCCGCAGGAACCGGTGCGATTCCGGTACCGACAGTATAGTCTGGATGAGAGAAGGCGTGTATGGCATTTTTGTAATGCTCTTTTTTGATGCGTACACCTTGGAAGGCAATTTCCCGGGTGTTTATCATCAAGAAGGAGTGTTTTTTTATGGCTCAGAAGCAAAAGACCCATCGTATCGCGGTCGCCGCCCTGCTGGCAGCGGTGGCCGCCGTCCTCCAGTTCGTGGAGTTCTCCATCCCCGTCATGCCCGCGTTCGTCAAGCTGGACATCTCCGACCTGCCCGCCCTGCTTGGCACATTCTCCCTCGGCCCCGTCTATGGCGTCGCCATCCAGTTTGTGAAGAACCTGCTGCACCTGCCCTTCGGCTCCAGCGCCTGCGTGGGCGAGCTGTCCAACTTCCTGCTGGGCGCTACCTTCGCCTTCATCGCCGGTATCATCTACAAGAAGCACAAGAACCGTTCCGGCGCTCTGTGGGGCTCTGTGGCCGGCGCCGCCGCCATGGCGCTTATCAGCCTGCCCCTGAACTACTTCATCGTCTACCCCGCCTATGTGGTGCTGTACGGCCTGCCGCTGGAGGGCATCGTGGGGATGTACGAGGCCATTCTGGGCACCGTAGCGCAGATCCCCACCGGCAACGCCCTGTTCAACTGCCTGCTGGTGTTCAACGTGCCCTTCACCCTGTGCAAGGGCCTTCTGGACGTGGCGCTGTGCTTCCTGATCTACAAGCCCCTCAGCCCCCTGCTCCACAAATAAGCATCCCGGCGGTCAAAAATCTCTGACAGGCGGACGCGCTTTGCGCGTCCGCCTGTTTTTTCCTCTTTTCAAACGCCGCGCCCCGTGCTATAATAGAACAAACATTCCATTTAAAAGGGGGCGCCGCCATGGCCGACCGCATCATTCTCCACTGCGACCTGAACTGCTTTTTCGCGTCGGTGGAGCTGCTGGAAAAACCGGCGCTGCAAAACGTGCCGGTGGCTGTCTGCGGCGACCCCGCCTCCCGCCACGGCATCATTCTGGCCAAAAACGAACCCGCCAAGAAAATGGGCGTCCAGACGGCGGAGACGGTGTGGCAGGCCAGGCAGAAGTGTCCCCACCTGATATTGCTGCCGCCCCACCACAGCCTGTATGCCGACTACTCCCGCCGGGTCAACACCATCTACGGCCAGTACACCGACCTGGTGGAGCCCTTCGGCATCGATGAGAGCTGGCTGGACGTCACCGGCAGCCTCCACCTGTTCGGCGGCGACGCCCGGCAGCTGGCGGACGGCATCCGCGCCCGGCTCCGGCAGGAGCTGGGACTGACCATCTCCGTGGGCGTGTCCTTCAACAAGGTGTTCGCCAAGCTGGGCAGCGACTACAAAAAGCCCGACGCCACCACCGTCATCTCCCGTGAGAACTGGCGGGACATAGTATGGCCCCTGCCGGTGGGCGACCTGCTGTTCGTGGGCCGCGCCGCAAAGCGCACGCTGGCCCAGTTCGGCGTGGAGACCATCGGCCAGCTGGCCGCCTGCAAGCCGGAGATGCTGGAGCAGCTCATGGGCAAGGCGGGCATCCAGCTCTACCGCTACGCCAACGGGCTGGACGACGCCCCCGTCCGTCCCCAGCATGAGCAGGAGCCGGTGAAATCCGTGGGCAACAGCACCACGTTCCCGGAGAATCTGACCCGCTGGGAGCAGGTGCGCGGCGGCCTCCAGATGCTCAGCGACAGCGTGGCCGCCCGCCTGCGGCAGCAGGGGCTGTACTGCGGCGGCGTGTCCGTGGGCGTCCGGGACGCCCAGTTCCGCACGGTCAGCCGCCAGATGCGCCTGCCCGGCCCCACCCATCTGATGCGGGACATCTACAACGCGGCGCTGGAGCTGACGGGCCAGATCTGGAAGGCCCCCACTCCCATCCGCCTGCTGTCCGTCACCGCCCTGTACATCACCGACAGCGCCGACTCCTACCAGCAGCTGGACCTGCTGGCCGGCGACGCGCCCCGGCGCGACCAGCGGCAGGAGCATCTGGAGTCCGCCATGGACGCCATCCGCGGCAAATACGGCCGGGATGCCATCTCCTTCGGCCACCGGGGAAAAGTGGGCTGGGATGACTGAATCGACAGTTGCAGTTTTCCGCGCACTGTGTTAGAATAAGGGATATTCTGCCGGTATTGCCGGCATCAACAAGGCGGAACACACCATGCCCGAACACGTTGCCTCCCGGCTGGACACCTCCAGCGTCCCCCGGGGGCCTCTGAACTGGATTTATTTCCCGCTGGCGCTGCTGTATCACGAGCTGCTGCTGCGGGCCTTCGATACCACCGTGTCCTTTTTCGACACGGCGCTGCTGCCCATTGCCCTGTCGGCGCTGGGCAGCGGCCTGCTGCTGAGCCTGCTGGCCAACCTGCTGCCGTGGCGTAAGGCCACCCGCTGGGCCGGTCTGGCCGTGATCCTGCTGTGGTCGGTGTATGTCTGCATCGAGTACTGCTGCAAGAGCTACTTCAAATCCTACTTCGCCATGACGTTCATGGTCACCATGACCGGCCACGTCATCAGTGACTTTGCCGGCACCATTCCCGATGTGGTGCTGCCCCGGCTGCCCTTCATCCTGCTGGCGCTGGTACCCTTCGTGCTGGCCGTTCTCCTGCGCCGCCTGATCGTGCAGGATCTCCGGATGAGCCGTCCGGCCCTGCTGTTCGTGGCCGCGATCTCCGCGGTGACCATTGGCAGCGCTGCGGCGGTGTGCCGCTTCGGCCCCAACGCCGCCCTCTACACCTACAACTACAACGCCGACAGCGCCGTGTCCCGGTTCGGCCTGGGCGTCAGCCTCCGTCTGGAGCTGACCTACGCCCTCACCGGCACGCCCACGCCGCCGCTGGAGCCGCTGCCCCAGCCGGAGGAGCCGGTGGTGGATCCGACCCCCGACCCCACGGATCCCACGCCCACGGACTACGGCTACAACGCGCTGGACATCGACTTCAGCGCCCTGGCGGATGCCGCGTCCGACAGTACGCTGGCCTCCCTCCACCGCTATGTGGCCTCCCGCACCCCCTCCCGCCAGAACCAGTACACCGGCATGTTCCAGGGCAAGAACCTGATCCTGCTGACGGCGGAATCCTTCTCGCCGTGGTTTATCTCCGAGGAGCTGACTCCCACGCTGTACCGCCTGACCCACGAGGGCTTCGTCTGCACCAACTACTACCAGCCCGGCTGGGGCCAGTCCACCACCGGCGGCGAGTACGCCGTCCTCACCGGTCTGCTGCCCACCTGGGTCAACGGCGACGTCAGCTTCTGGGCCAGCCGCTACGACTACATGCCCCTGACGCTGGGCAATCAGTTCCGCGCCCTGGGCTACCAGACCCCGGCGTGGCACAACAACACCTACAACTACTACGGCCGCGACGCCACCCACCCCAATCTGGGCTACGACTATCAGGGCATCGGCTCCGGCCTCGACCTCCCCAACCCCGGCGGCGGCTGGCCCTACTCCGATCTGGAGATGCTGGAGGCCACGCTGGACAGCTATGTGGACACCTATCTCACCACCGGCCAGCCCTTCCACGCCTACTACATGACCGTCAGCGGCCACGGCAGCTACAACTGGGGCCAGTCCATGTCCGCCAAGAACCGGGCCGCCGCGCAGGCCGCCTACCCCGACGCCTCCGCGCCGGTGCAGGCCTATGTGGCCGCCAATCTGGAGCTGGAGGCCGCCCTGTCCTATCTGGTGGAGCAGCTGGAGGCCCGGGGCATCGCCGACGACACGGTGATCTGCCTGTCCGCCGACCACTACCCCTACGCCCTGGCGGAGACAGACGTGGACTACTACGCCGAGCTGACAGGCCGTCAGGACACGGATCTGGACACCTCCCGCTACCGCAACGCCCTGATCCTCTGGTGCGGCAGCATGACGGAGCCGGTGACCGTGGACGTCCCCTGCAGCGCCGTGGACATCGTGCCCACCCTCAGCAACCTCTTTGGCCTGTCCTACGACTCCCGGCTCCTGTCGGGCCGCGACATTCTGGACGACAGCTACAACGCCGCCAGCGCCTCCGGGTCCTTCCCGCTGGTGATCCTGCCCACCTCCGCCGGCAACAGCTGGGCCACCGCCGCCGGCGTCTACGAGGCGCCCACCGGCACCTTCACTCCCAACCCCGGCATTACGGTGGAGGACGGCTATGTGGACAGCATCAACCGCCTCGTCTCCACGAAGTACACCTACGCCAAGCTGCTCATCCAGTACGACTACTACCGTGTCGTGCTGGGCGGCAACGGCTGAGATGCAAAACCCCCGCGCCGTTTTGAACGGCGCGGGGGTCCTTCGTCTTGTATCGGGGCTTAGTGCCGGCCCACGCGATCCCACTCGTCGGGATCCTCGTACACCAGACGGATGTCCTCCAGATACGGGGTATCCATGGGGTTGCCCATAGGCGCCGCCTGCTTGTAGCGCTCCAGGTTCCGCCGGGACTTCTCCGGCGGCTGCACCGTACCGGCGCCGGCGATACACCCGCCGGGGCAGGCCATGCCCTCCAGCAGATAGCCGTCGTACTTGCCCGTCCGGGCGATGCGCAGCATCTTGCGGCACTCGTCCAGGCCCTCCGCCGCCACGGTCTTGACCTCCACCTCCGGGTGAAGCCGGTGGATAACGTCCTCCACCGCCTTGGCTACGCCGCCGCCGGCAGCAAAACCCACGCCGGGAGCCGACGCCTCGTAGTGGGCGGACGTATCTTCGATCTGGGTAAAGTCAATGCCCTTGGCGTCGAACATGCCCCGCAGCTCCTCAAACGTCAGCACGAAGTCCACATCGCTGCGGATGGAGCGGCGGCTGGCCTCCAGCTTCTTGGCGGCGCAGGGGCCGATAAACGCCACCCGGCAGTCGGGATCCTTCCGCTTCTGCAGACGGGCCGTCAGCACCATGGGCGTCATGGTCATGGAGATGTACGGTGCAAAGCCGGGGAACTCCTTCTTGGCCATGACCGACCACGCCGGGCAGCAGGAGGTCGCCATGAACGGCTGCTTCTCCGGCACATCCCGCAGGAACTCCTCCGCCTCCTCGATGGCGCACAGGTCGGCGCCGATGGCTACCTCCACCAGCGCGTCGAAGCCCAGCAGCTTCATGGCCTCCCGGATCTGGCCCGGCGTCACGTTGTCACCGAACTGGCCCCAGAAGGCCGGCGCGATGATGGCCACCACCTTGTCACCCTTCTTGACGGCGTGGATCAGCTGGAACAGCTGACCCTTATCCACAATGGCGCCAAAGGGGCAGTTCACCAGACACATACCGCAGTTGACGCACTTGTCGTAGTCGATGTCCGCCCGACCGTGCTCATCCTGCCCGATGGCGTGCATACCGCAGGCCTCCTGGCAGGGCCGGGTGAACTTGATGATGGCCTGATAGGAGCAGGCATCCTTGCACTTGCCGCACTTGATGCACAGGCTCTGGTCGATGACCGCCTGCCCTCTCTCTGTCCGGATGGCGCCCTTGGGACAGGCGTGCTGGCAGTGCCGCGCCAGACAGCCCTGACAGGCGTTGGTCACCTCATAGTGGGTGGGCGCACAGGCGTTGCAGGCATATTTGATGACGTTGATCAGCGGGGGATCGTAGTATTTCTCCGCGATGGCGCTCTCCTCCACGCCGTCGGACAGCAGCGAATGCTCCGTCACCGGACGCAGAGGCAGTCCCATGGCCAGCCGGATCCGCTCGCCCACGATGGCGCGCTCCAGAAAGACGGATTCCCGCTGCCGCCCGATCTCGCCGGGTATGATCTCATAGGGCAGCTTCTCGATCCGGGTGTAGTCGCCGCCCTCGTAGGCCAACTTCGCCACCTCGGCAAAGACGCGCCGGCGGATGTCCGCCACGCCGCACTTGATGTTTCTCATTCCTTTTGTATCCTCCCAAAAACAGGCATATCACTCTGCATGGTATTATACCTGTTCCCCCGCCGGGATGGCAATATCCGCCGTAAGAGAATTTCCCGCATCCCGCGGATAATTTCTCATGCAATATGACCAGACGCCTTTACTATTTCCATAGAACTGCGCCATTTCTGTCAAAAATCCGTTAAAAAGTTGTGTGTTTTTTCCGTTTCTCCTGTCTCGAGAAATTTCTTTCCCTAAAAGAAACTCCCGGTTTTCCACCGCTATATCCGCCCCTGCAGCGCCTCCTCCAGCTTCCCCAGCGCCTTCTTCTCGATGCGGGAGACATAGCTCCGGCTGATGCCGTACAGCGCCGCCACCTGCTTCTGGGTCTGGGGCAGCCGCCCGTCCAGTCCGTAGCGCCGCCGGATAATGTCCGCCTCCCGCTCCGTCAACACCTCCGCCACCAGCCGCCGGATGAGCACGCGGTTCTCCTTGTCCTGCAGCTCCTCCAGCATGGTGTTGTCCTCGCCCACCACATCGCTGAGATACAGGGCGTCGCCCTCCGGTCCCGTCTCGATGGTGTCCGACAGCGACACCTCGCCCTGCAGCTTCCTCTGCGCCCGAAAATGCATCAGAATCTCATTCTCAATGCACCTGCTTGCATACGTCGCCAGACGGATGCCCTTGTCGGGTCGGAACGTGTTCACCGCCTTGATCAGTCCGATGGTCCCGATGGAGATAAGGTCCTCCTGATCGTCCGCCTGGGTGTAGTACTTTTTGATAATGTGCGCCACCAGCCGCAGATTGTGCTCCACCAGCAGGTTCCGGGCCTCCATGTCCCCCTCCCCGCACCGCCGCAGGTACTCCCGCTCCTGTGCGGCGGTCAGCGGCTTGGGGAACGACCCCGCGCCCCCGGACAGGTGCAGCGACAAAAACAGGCTGTTGCACAGCAGCAGCAAAAACGCCGAGATCATACGCGCATACCTCCCTTTTCTCTGAACCTATGCCCCCGCGGCAAGTCCCTATGCACGCGCATTTCCCGTTGCAGCCCGCCGCCGGATGTGCTACACTGGACACATCTATAAAACGCAAGGAGGACTTCGCCATGGAAACGGCACGTTCCCGCTTTCTTCGCTATGTGACCTACTACACCACCTCGGACGAGCACACCGGCACCTCCCCCTCCACGGAGCGGCAGAAGGACCTGGGCCGCGTCCTGCTGGCGGAGCTGACGGCGCTGGGCCTCACCGGTGCCCGCATGGACGACGCCGGCAACGTCATCGCCACCCTGCCCGCCTCGGAGGGCGTCACCGCCCCCGTGCTGGCCCTCATCGCCCACATGGACACGTCTCCCGACGCCCCCGGCGAAAACGTACAGCCCCGCGTGGTGCTGTATCAGGGCGGCGATCTGCCCCTGTCCGACACCGTCTCCCTGACGGAGTCCCTGTGCCCCGGCCTGTCCGCCCACGCCGGCGAGGAGCTGATCGTCACCGACGGCACCACCCTGCTGGGCGCCGACGACAAGGCCGGCATCGCCGAGATCATGGCCGCTGTGGAGCTGCTGCAGCGCCGCCCCCACGGCGAGGTGCGGGTGGTGTTCACCACCGACGAGGAGATTGGCTGCGGCGTGGACGGCCTGGACGTGGCGGAGCTGGCCTGCGACTACGGCTACACCGTGGACGGCGGCCCGCTGGGCGAGATCGAGTACGAGAACTTCAACGCCGCCTCCGGCGATGTGACGTTCCGGGGCGTGGGCGTCCATCCCGGCAGCGCCAAGGGCGTGATGGTCAACGCCGCCACGGCGGCCATGGCGTTCCACGCCATGCTCCCGGCGGACGAGGTACCGGAAAAGACCGACGGCTATCAGGGCTTCTTCCACCTGCACGCCATGTCCGGCGACGTGACGGAAGCCGCCCTGCACTATATCATTCGCGACCACGACCGGGACAGCTTCGAGGCACGCAAGGCCCTGTTCCACCGGTGCGCCGACGCCGTCAATGCCCTGTACGGCCCCGGCACGGCCACCGCCGTCACCACCGACAGCTACTACAACATGAAGGAGAAGATTCTGCCCCACATGGAGCTGATCCACCGGGCGGAGGACGCCTTCCGGAAAAGCGGCGTGACGCCCGCCTGCGTGCCTATCCGCGGCGGCACCGACGGCGCACACCTGTCCTGGGACGGTCTGCCCTGCCCCAACCTGTCCACCGGCGGCTACAACTTCCACGGTGTACGGGAGTGGATCCCCGCCGCCAGTCTGGATACCATGACCAACGTGCTGGTGGAGCTGGTGTCCGGCTTCGTACAGTGACCCCCATCTCACCACAAATATAAAGGAGGCTTCCCCATGATCTCGATGGATATGCTCCGCGACGCCCAGCGGGTGCTGGCGCCCGTTATCAACTACACCCCCGTGGTCCCCACCAAGGGCATCGTCCCGGGCTGCGACTTCTACCTGAAGGCCGACTGCCTGCAAAAGACCGGTGCCTTCAAGCTGCGGGGCGCGTACTACAAGATCGCCACCCTCTCCGACGAGGAGAAGGCCCGGGGCGTCATCGCCTGCTCCGCCGGAAACCACGCCCAGGGCGTGGCCTTCGCCGCCCGCGACATGGGCATCAAGGCCACCATCTGCATCCCCGAGGGCGCGCCCATCTCCAAGATCGAGGCCACCCGCAGCTACGGGGCCAATGTGGTGCTGGTGCCCGGCGTGTACGACGACGCCTACGCCGAGGCCGTGCGCCTGCGGGATGAGCAGGGCCTGACCTTCATCCACCCCTTCAACGACTACCGCATCATGGCCGGTCAGGGCACCATCGGTCTTGAAATTCTGGAGCAGCTGCCCGACGTGGACGTGATCTTCGTGCCCATCGGCGGCGGTGGGCTCATCGCGGGCCTTGCCTACGCCGTGAAAAACCTGAAGCCCGACTGCCGCGTCATCGGCGTGCAGGCCGCCGGCGCCCCCAGCATGGCGGAGTCCCTGAAGCGGGGCGAGATCATCACCCTCTCCAGCGTGGACACCGTGGCCGACGGCATCAAGGTCAAGACCCCCGGCGACCTGACGTTTGATATGTGCCGGGAGTATGTGGACGAGGTGGTGACGGTGACGGAGGGTGAGATCGCCAGCGCCATCCTGACGGTGCTGGAAAAGCAGAAGCTGGTGGCCGAGGGCGCGGGCGCCGTGGGCATCGCGGCGGCCATGTACCACAAGGTGAACATCGAGGGCAAGACCGTCTGCGCGCTGCTGTCCGGCGGCAATGTGGATGTCACCATGCTGGAGCGCATCCTCACCCGGGGCCTTGCCAAGGAGGGCCGCACCGTCACGTTCTCCACCGTCCTGCCCGACCAGCCCCACGCGCTGGCGTCGTTCCTGGAGGTGGTGTCCTCCCTGGGCGCCAATGTGCTGGACGTGAACCATGAGCGCCGCAACACCCGTGCCGCCATCGGCTCCTGCGTGGTGCAGCTGTCGCTGGAGACCCGGGACAAGGCCCACATCCAGGAGATCCTTTCCAGTCTCCGCCGCAAGGGCTACGAGGTGGAGGAGCGCTCCTGACCTCCGCACCAGGCCGTCAAAAGTCAGAAAAGCCGCCCTCCGGGCGGCTTTTTTCCGCGTCCCCCTTGACAAACAGGGGCATTTTGTTATAATAACGGGTGTTCCGTTTGCGAGCGTGCTGGAATCGGCAGACAGGCAAGCTTGAGGTGCTTGTGTCCGTAAGGTCGTGTGGGTTCAAGTCCCATCGCTCGCACCAGAAAAACCACCCCATCGGGGTGGTTTTTCTATTAGGTGCCAGCGATGGGACAGGCATTGCCCACCGCCTACGCTTTTTTGTGCGGCTCCTCTTTCAGATACTTGCAGAACAGATTGATCTGCTGGCGGGCAAAGCGTTCCCGCTGATAGAAGGCCACCGCGCCGGGATTGGTGTCCTCAGCCAGCAGCTGTATCCGCAGACAGCCCCACGTCCGCATCATCGCTTCCAATTCCGTCAAGGCGGCCCGGCCACAGCCTCTGCCGCGAAACGGCTCTCTGATAAAGAAGTCATCGAGAAACAGCACTTTTCCATGTGCCCATATACTGTAAAATATCACTGTGTTCATGAAGCCAATGGGTTGTCCGTCGTTTTCGATCATGAGCAGCAGGTTGGCGCTCTCCGGCTCCGACAAAACGGCGCGGAATATCTCGGCTGGGTCGCCTTTTTCCAGCGGCGATTCCCACACGTTTTCGTCCTCGTACTCATAAGCCATAAACTCCCGGTTCAACTCGACCCAAATGCCTTCGTCCTCAGAGCGGCATTTCCTCACTGTGACCATATGCTGTACCCTCCTGCCTTTATTTTGCGGGATCCATTTCGTCCTTCAGGGTGGTTTTTCTCACGTTCCCGTGTTATAATTGCGCCAGCACCTGCCCGATGGGCCCGTCCACCGTAACGGCGGCGCCCAGACCGCTGCCGGCCCCGCCCTTGTTGATCACCGCCAGCTTGCGGCCCCGGTAATAGGTGACAAGTCCCGCCGCCGGATACACCACCAGCGACGTGCCGCCGATGAGCAGCACATCCGCCTGCCGGATGTAGTGGACGGCCCGGGCCATCACGTCCTCGTCCAGCGCCTCCTCGTACAGCACCACATCGGGCTTGATGACGCCGCCGCAATCACAGCGGGGCACGCCGGTGCTGTTGACGATGCGCTCCACGCCGTAAAATTTCCCGCACCGGGTGCAGTGGTTGCGCAGCACGCTGCCGTGCAGCTCCAGCACCTCCCGGCTGCCCGCCTTCTGATGCAGGCCGTCGATGTTCTGGGTGATGACCGCCTTCAGCCGCCCCTCCTGCTCCCATTGGGCCAGCTTCCGGTGGGCCGCGTTGGGCTGGGCATCCAGCGCCAGCATCTTGGCCCGGTAGAAGTCGAAAAATTCCTCGGTGTGCTTTTCAAAAAACGTATGGCTCAGCATGGTCTCCGGCGGATACCGGAACTTCTGGTGGTACAGCCCGTCCACACTGCGGAAATCGGGGATACCCGACTCCGTGGATACCCCGGCCCCGCCGAAAAACACGATGTTGTCGGAGCCGTCCAGCAATTCCTTCAGCTTACGGATGCTCTCATCCATGGCAAACCCTCCATTTCACTCACAAGGAGCCGTCTATGAATATTCAGATCTTCGGAAAATCCAAGTCCTTCGACACGAAGAAGGCGGAGCGCTGGTTCAAGGAGCGCCGCATCAAGTACCAGTATATCGACCTTGTCACCAAGGGCGTGTCCCCCGGCGAGTACCGCTCCATCCGCGCCGCCGTAGGCAGCTTTGACGCGCTGGTAGACAAGTCCTGCCGCGCCTACGAGGAGCAGTACATGGCCTACATCACGCCCCAGGCGGCGGAGGAAAAGCTGCTGGAATACCCGGAGCTTTTCGCCGCCCCCATCGTCCGCAACGGCCGCCAGGCCACCGTGGGCTACTGCCCCGACATCTGGCAGACCTGGGAATAACGCCCCGTCCCGCACCCGCCGGTGCGGGACGTTTTTTATTCCGTATAGCTGTGCTCCACCGTCACAACGGCGAAGTAGGTGCTGTCCAGCGCCTTCACCAGCCCGCGTATCTCCCGGGCGGCCTGCTCCGGCGTCTTGCCGGAGGAAAATGGCAGCACCGCGTCGAAGATCAGGTTCGTATGGGTGCTGCCCCGCACCAGCCGGAAGTCGTGGATGGTCATGCCGGGATCCACCTGCTTCACCGCCTCGGCCACCTGCCGGCGCAGCGCCCCCACCGACGCGTCGTCGGTAACGATGGGATCCATATGGATCACCGCCTGACAGCGCAGCTTCTCCGCCAGCTCCTTTTCGATGTTGTCGATGACGTCGTGCATCTCCAGAATGTCCCCGTGGGCCGGCACCTCCGCGTGGAGGGAGATCATGCACCGCCCCGGGCCGTAGTCGTGCACCACCAGATCGTGAACGCCCTGCACGGTGCTGTGGGCCATGACGATGTCCCGTATCTCCCGCACCAGCTCCGGGTCGGGCGCCTGCCCCAGCAGGGGCGACAGCGTCTCCTTCGCCGCTTTGCAGGCGGAGAGCAGGATGAACAGCGCCACCACAAGACCCACATAGCCGTCCACCGCCAGCCCCGTCCACTTGCCGATGAGCATGGCCAGCAGCACCGCCGCCGTGGCGGCGGTATCGGACAGGCTGTCCATAGCCGTGGCCTCCATGGCCGCGGACCTGATCCGCCGCCCGATGCTCCGGTTGTACAGCCACATGTACAGCTTCACGCACACCGACGCCGCCAGGATGCCCAGCGCCAGCGCCGAGAATGCCACCTCCTCCGGATGGAGGATCTTGTCAAAGGAGGACTTTGCCAGCTCCACGCCCATCAGCAGGATCAGCCCCGCCACCGCAAGGCCGGAGATGTACTCGATGCGCCCGTGGCCGAAGGGGTGGTCTGTGTCCGGCTCCCGCCCCGCCAGCCGGAAGCCCAGCAGCGTCACTGCCGAGGATCCGGCGTCCGACAGGTTGTTGAAGGCGTCCGCCGTCACGGCGATGGAGCCGGACAGCTGCCCGGCGAAGAGCTTTCCCGCGAACAGCAGGAGGTTCAGCGCGATGCCCACAACGCCGCACAGCGTGCCGTAGGCCCGCCGCACCGCCGGGGATGTCACATTTTCCCGGTCAGGAATAAGCCACCGGGCCAGCAGTTGTATCATAATACCTCTTTCTCCTTTCGCGGCGTACCGCGCCTTACCGCTCCGTGCCCCGGATGGTCAGCTTCATCTGGCAGCACAGGTCGTCCAGATCCCGGTCGGTGGCGGCATTGATCCGCAGCCTGCCGCCGCAGTCCGCGCAGACGATGTCCACCGCGCCCCGCCGCACCGCGATGTTATATCTGCGGCTGCCGCAGGTGCAGGAGATACCGTCCCGGGCGGCGATGTCCTTCAGCTCCGACAGCACCTCGTACATGATGACGTTGTCGGTGAAGGCCTCCTCCCCGCCGGCCTTTTCCTTCTCCACCCGCAGCGCCAGCTCCTCCATGGCGCGGCGCACCTGCTGCTCCTCGCCGATATAGCAGCAAAGCTCCTGCTTTTCCGGGCAGGCCAGGCCGATGCCCCGCCCGTGCAGCACCGCGCCGGCGCCGCACTCCGCCTGATGGTGCCCGCCGCACACGCCGCAGGGCACCCAGAACCGGAATTTCGTGCCGTCCGTCTCCGCCTCCAGCGCCTCCTGTCCGCATGCGCACTCCATGCGGGCCGCGGCGGCGGACAGGGCGAACACGCTGCGCTGGTGCAGCACCGCCTTGCCGCAGTGTGGGCATATATAGCCAAAGCTGCGCATTTCCTCCATCGGTACACGCTCCTTTTCCTGTGTAAAGTCCTTATATTATACGCTGTCAGCGCTCCTTTTTCCAGAGGTTTTTTCCGCTTCCGCGGGGTTTTTTCCTCTTGCGCTTCCCGTCGTTTTCCGTTATAATGCCGCCATATTTCATGGGAGGTGGTCGTTTTGCCCCGCAAGTCCTTTCCCGCCGCGCTGAAAGCAGCGTTTCCCCACACGGTGCCCATCCTCACCGGCTATCTGGCGGTGGGCCTTGCCTACGGTGTGCTGATGGCCTCCAAGGGCTACAATTTCCTTTGGTCGGGCTTTGTCAGCGCCTTCGCCTTCTGCGGCAGCATGCAGTATGTGGCCCTCACCCTGCTGACCACGGCCTTTGACCCCCTCAGCGCCTTTTTCCTCAGCCTGATGGTCAACGCCCGGCACCTGTTCTTCTCGCTGGCGCTGCTGCCCAAATACCGCGCCCTGGGCGGGCTGCGGTACTTCCTGATCTACACCCTCAGCGACGAGAACTTCTCCCTCAGCTCCACGGTGGAGCCGCCGGAGGGACAGGATCCCACGCTGTTCTACTTCGCCATGAGCTTCCTGACGTGGCTGTACTGGATCGTTTTCTCCATGCTGGGCGGCCTCATCGGCGGCCTCATCACCTTTGACATCACCGGGATCGACTTTGCCCTGACGGCGCTGTTCGTGGTGCTGTTCATCGAGCAGGTCATCAAGCGGGAGAACCGCCCCGCCGGCTTCATGGGCCTCGCCTGCGCCGTGGCGGGTCTGGCCGTGTTCGGCGCGGACAACATGGTCATCCCGGCCATGGTCCTGACGCTCATCGCACTTCTGCTGGGGAGGAAAAAGCTATGCGCCTGAATTTCATCCAGTCTCTTGTCATCGTCTCCATGGTGGCGCTGGCCACCCAGATCACCCGCTGGACGCCGTTTCTGGTGTTCTCCGGCGGCCGCAGGCTCCCCCGCGTGGTGGAGGATCTGGGCCGTCTGCTGCCGCCGGCCATGATGGGCCTGCTGGTGGTGTACAGCCTGCGGAACACCGACCTCCGCGCCGGCAGCCACGGCCTGCCGGAGGCCATCGCCGTGGCCGTCACCGCCGGGCTCCACCTGTGGAAGCGCAGCACGCTGCTGTCCATTCTGGCGGGCACCGCCGTGTACATGCTGCTGGTGCAGTTGGTTTTTGTGTAAGCATCGCCTGTATCTGCAAAAGGACGTCCTGCCGGACGTCCTTTTCATATTTTTCCGCTTCCCGCGCACACTAAGGGCAATACCGCACAATGCAAATAAAGCGCGAGGTGGAACACTATGGACATCAAACGACTGAGCCGCCAGACCTGCCGGCTCCTCCAGCCCCCCGGCGTGGTGAGCTGGGCCAATGTAGGCGGCCGTCTGGAACGGCAGGGCCCGCTGGGTTCTTATTTTGACGTAACGGACGACGACTCCTTCTTCGGCAAAAAGACCTGGGAGCAGGGGGAGGCGGAGATGCAGGCCATCGCCCTGCGCCGCGCCCTGCAAAAGGGCGGCCTGACGCCCCAGGACGTGGACTGCGTCTTCGCCGGTGATCTGCTGAATCAGAACATCGGCGCCACCTTCTCCCTGCGGGACTTCGCCATCCCCTTCTACGGGGTGTACGGCGCCTGCTCCACCATGGGAGAGAGCCTCTCCCTGGCGGCCATGGCGGTGGCCGGCGGCTTCGCCCGCATCGCCGCCGCCCAGACCTCCTCCCACTTCTGCACCGCCGAGCGGCAGTACCGTGCCCCGGTGCCCTACGGCAGCCAGCGCGCCCCCACCGCCCAGTGGACGGCCACCGCCGCCGGCTGCTGCGTGGTGGGTGCCCAGTCCGAGGGGCCGTATATCACCCACACCGTCCGGGGCCGCATCGTGGATCTGGGCGTCACGGACGTGGCCAACATGGGCGCGGCCATGGCCCCCGCCGCCTACGACACCCTGACCACCCTGTTCCGGGACACCGGCACCGCACCATCGGACTACGATCTGGTGGTCACCGGCGATCTGGGCTATCTGGGACACGCCCTTCTGGTGGAGCTGTTCCGCCGGGACGGCGTGGTGCTGGGCGACAACTGCACCGACTGCGGCATCCTGCTGTACGACCGGGTAAAGCAGGACATGCACGCCGGCGGCTCCGGCTGCGGCTGCTCTGCCGCCGTGCTCAACGGCTATCTCCTGCAGGGCCTGCGCATGGGCAAATGGCAGCGCGTGGCCTTTGCCCCCACCGGCGCGCTGCTCAGCCCCACCAGCTCCTTCCAGGGCGAGAGCGTGCCCGGCATCTGCCACGCGGTGGTACTTTCCCACACCAAGGAGGCACAGTAAATGGAATATCTCAATGCATTTCTCTGCGGCGGACTGCTGTGCGCCGTGGGTCAGATCATCCTCGACCGCACCAACCTCACCCCCGCCCGTATCCTGACGGGCTATGTGGTGGCGGGCGTGCTTCTGCAAGCCGTGGGCGTGTATCAATATGTGGTGGACTGGGGCGGCGCAGGCGCAACCGTCCCCCTTACCGGCTTCGGCTACTCCCTGGCCAAGGGCGTGGCGAAGGCCGTGGCGGAAAAGGGACTGCTGGGCGTCATCACCGGCGGCCTCACCGCCACCGCCGGCGGCATCGCCGCCGCCGTGGTATTCGGCCTTCTGATGGCGGCGCTGTTCCGTCCCAAAGAAAAGCGTTGACAAATACCCCCAAGGGGTATATAATGCCACCATCAAAATATACCCCCGGGAGGTATTCGCCATGAACGCATGCTGCTGTCACAAGACAAAACACCGCTCTCCGCAGGAGCAGAAGCAGCTGGCCAACCGCCTCAGCCGCATAGAGGGGCAGGTGCGAGGTCTGCGGGATATGCTGCAGGCAGACGCCTACTGTCCCGACATTCTGGTGCAGGTGTCCGCCGTCAGCGCCGCGCTGAACAGCTTCAGCAAGGAGCTGCTGGCCACCCACATCCGCACCTGCGTGGCCGACGGGATCCGGCAGGGCGATGACCAGGTCATCGACGAGCTGGTGACCACGCTGCAGAAGATGATGAAATAAGGAAGGTGATCCCCTTGACGGAAAAATTTGTGGTAACGGGCATGACCTGCGCCGCCTGCGCCGCCCATGTGGAAAAGGCGGCCAACTCGCTGGACGGCGTGGACAGCGCCGCCGTGAACCTGATGCTGGGTACGCTGGTGTGCTCCTACGACGCCGACAAGGTCTCGCCCCAGGCCATCATCACCGCCGTGGAGGCGGCGGGCTACGGGGCCGCTCCTGCGGACGATGCCAAGCGCGACCTCCGCAAGGAGCAGGAGGCCTCGGCAAAAGCCATGGGCCGCCGGCTCCTGTGGTCGGTGGTGTGCCTCGTGCCCCTGTTCTATCTCAGCATGGGCCACATGATGGGTCTGCCGGTGCCCGCCTTCATGCACCACCAGCCGCTGCTGGCGGCGCTGGTGCAGCTGGCACTGTGCCTGCCCATCCTCATCCTCAACCGTGCCTACTTCACCGTGGGCTTCTCCCGCCTGTTCCAGGGCAGCCCCAACATGGACTCCCTGGTGGCGCTGGGCGCCGCGGCGGGACTGGTGTACAGCCTCATCGAAATGGGCCTGCTGGCCGCCGGCCAGATCACCGGCATGCCGGACCTCTACTTCGAGTCCGCCGGCATGATCCTGGCGCTGGTCACCGTGGGCAAGTACCTGGAGGAGCGCTCCAAGGGCAAGACCACCGGCGCCATCACAGCGCTGCTGGCACTGGCCCCGGACGTGGCGGTGGTGCGCCGCAGCGGCACGGAGGTCACCGTCGCCACCGACCAGATCAAGGCCGGCGAGACTGTCATCATCCGGCAGGGCGGCCGCATCCCCGTGGACGGCACCGTTACCAAGGGCAGCGGCTCCGTGGACGAATCCGCCCTTACCGGCGAGAGTATGCCCGTGGAAAAGACCCCCGGCAGCAAGGCCGTGTCCGCCACCATCCTCACCAGCGGCTATCTGGAGATGACCGCCGACCGGGTGGGCGCGGACACTACCCTGTCCCAGATCATTCAGCTCATGGAGCAGGCCGCCTCCACCAAGGCCCCCATCAGCCGTCTGGCCGACAAGATCAGCGCCGTGTTCGTGCCGGTGGTCATCTCCATTGCCGTGGTGGCCGCCGTACTGTGGGCCGCGGTGGGCGGCATGGGCGTCCGCTTCTGTCTGTCCATCGGCATCGCCGTGCTGGTGATCTCCTGCCCCTGCGCCCTGGGTCTGGCCACCCCCGTGGCCATCACCGTGGCCACCGGCAAAGCCGCTGAAAAGGGCATCCTCATCAAATCCGCCGCCAGTCTGGAGCTGATGGGCCGCGTCAACACCGTGGTGCTGGACAAGACCGGCACCGTCACCGAGGGCAAGCCCCAGGTCACCGACGTGCTGTGCGCCGCCGGCGTCACCGAGGAGGAGCTGCTGTGCGCCGCCGCCTCGCTGGAAAAGCCCTCCGGTCACCCGCTGGCTGACGCCATCGTGCAGGAGGCGGCGCGCCGGAGCATCCCCCTGTGCGCCGTGTCCGATTTCGCCGCCGTGGCCGGCGGCGGCGTGCAGGCCGTGCTGGACGGCAAGACCCTCTACGCCGGCAATGACCGCTACATGACCCTCATCGGCGCAGGCACCTCCGCCCTGGCGGACGCGGCGGCGCAGCTGGCCGCGCAGGGCAAAACGCCTCTGTACTTCGCCGAGGAGCACCGCCTGCTGGGCGTCATCGCCGTGGCGGACGTGGTGAAGCCCGACAGCGCCGCCGCCATCGCCGCCCTGCGCCGCAGCGGCTGCGAGGTGGTGCTGCTCACCGGTGACAACCAGCGCACCGCCGAGGCCATCGCCCGTCAGGTCGGCGTGGACCGGGTCATCGCCCAGGTGCTGCCCCAGGACAAGGCCCGCTGCATCGAGGAGCTTCAGAAGGAGGGCCGGCTGGTGGCCATGGTAGGCGACGGCGTCAACGACGCCCCGGCGCTGGTGACGGCAGACGTGGGCCTCGCCATCGGCGCCGGCACCGACGTGGCCATCGAGTCGGCGGACGTGGTGCTGATGCGCAGCAGCCTCATGGACATCGTGGACGCGGCGGCCCTGTCCCGGGCCACTCTGCGGAACATCCGCCAGAACCTGTTCTGGGCGTTCTTCTACAACTCCATCGGCATCCCCGTGGCCGCCGGTGTGCTGTACCCCGCCTTCCAGATCACCCTGAACCCCATGATCGCCGCAGCCGCCATGAGCCTCAGCTCCGTGTGCGTGGTGTCCAACGCCCTGCGGCTCCGGGGCTGGAAAGGCTCCCGGCCTGACAGCCGCGTTTTCCTTGACAAGTCCGCCGCCCTGACGGACAATACAGACGTAAATACCGCCGCACCCGCGGCGCAGCAGGAGGAAGCTACTATGAAAAAGGCACTTACCATCGAGGGCATGATGTGCGCCCACTGCGTGGCCCATGTGGAAAAGGCCCTCAACGCCCTGCCCGGCGTCACCGCCTCGGTGGATCTGGACAGCAAGACCGCCGTGGTCACCGGCGACGCCGGCGACGAGGCCCTGAAAAAGGCCGTGGCCGATGCCGGCTACCAGGTGACGGACATCCGCTGACTCCTCACAGCAGAAAAGGACGGCACACCCCTCCGGTGTGCCGTCCTTTTTTCCCTTTGCCATGCGGCTGCCCCCTCAGACCTGCCGCATGTCCTCCCTCTATGCCTGCCGCTTCTTCAGCTTCAGCTGAAGGCGGTCGGCGATCATGGCGATGAACTCGCTGTTGGTGGGCTTGCCCTTGGCGGAGTTCACCGTGTACCCGAAGTACTTCTGCAGTGTCTCCAGATCACCCCGGTCCCACGCCACCTCGATGGCGTGCCGGATGGCCCTCTCCACCCGGCTGGGCGTGGTGCTGAAGCGCTTGGCCACCTCGGGATACAGCACCTTGGTAACGGCGTTGATGACCTCCATGTCGTCCACGGTGATGATAATGGCCTCCCGCAGGTACTGATAGCCCTTGATGTGGGCCGGTACGCCGATCTCGTGGATGATGGCCGTGACCATGCCCTCCAGCTGGGGCACCGGCTCCCGCTGGGCCGGCGGCGCCACGGCCCGCCGCATGTGCTCCATCAGCGAGGCCTCGCTGACGGGCTTCGGCAGGAAAAAGTACGCCCCCAGATCTACCGCCTCGTGGATCATCCGATCGTTGTAAAAGGCGGACAGCACAATGGTGCGGGGCCGCTCCTCCCTCTCCCGGAGCTGCCGCAGCACGCCGATGCCGTCCAGTACCGGCAGCATGGTGTCCAGCAGCAGGATCTGCGGATGCGTCTCCGCCACCAGCGCCGCCACCTGGCCGCCGTCCCCCGTCTCGCCTACCACCTGGAACTCTCCGGTCTCCTCCAGAGCCTCCCGCAGCAATAGTCGGAACTCTGCGCTGGCATCCGCCAGCATCACTCGTATTTTGGTCTCCATTTTCTTCCCCCGTCCTTTTTGATTCGCATTTGGGCCTCCGTTTCGCAGTGTTCCAACAATTCTCGGTGACCCGCCATAAAAATTAGCACAATGAGACATCGTATGCAAGGGTTTTCTGTCGATTATTCCTATGTTTTACTTAGAACTTTCCGATAAAGTTGTAGCTTTTACACATAATTAACATTTTTTCCGGTTTTCGACGGTGCTTGCCTTTTCCTGACTTTTTTCGCACAGCGAAATTTTTCACTTTTTGCGCCCTGTGCTTGCCAGCCCCCGGTCTTTGTGCTATTCTATAAGATATGCAAACGGAGGGAGGCAAAAAATGTCTTTGTCGGAAAAACGCCTGTTCCTGCTGGACATGGACGGCACGCTCTATCTGGATGACCGGCTGTTTGACAAGGTACCGGAATTTCTGTCCCACATCCGCCGCACCGGCGGACGGTACCTGTTCCTGACCAACAACTCCTCCCGCGGTGTGGAGGGCTATATCGACAAGCTCTCCGGCATGGGCATCCCCACCGGGCGGGAGGACTACCTCACCTCCGTGGATGCCGCCATCGACCACCTGCGCCGCTGCCACCCCGGCAAGAGGTGCTATGTCTTCGGCACCCGCTCGTTCCTCGCCCAGCTGCGGGAGGCCGGCATCCCCGTCACCGACCGGCTGGAGGACGGCATCGACATCCTGCTGTGCGGCTTCGACCGGGAGCTGACGTTCCAGAAGCTGGAGGATGCCTGCATCCTGCTGAACCGGGGCGTCACATGGCTGGCCACCAATCCCGACTGGGTCTGCCCCACCTGGTACGGCTCCGTTCCCGACTGCGGCAGCGTCTGCCGCATGCTGACCACCGCCACCGGCCGTGAGCCGCTGTTTCTGGGCAAGCCCCGGCCCGCCATGGCGGAGCTGGCGCTGCGGCGCACCGGCTTTGCGCCGGAGCAGGCGGTCATCATCGGCGACCGGCTCTACACCGACATCGCCTGCGGCGTCAACGCCGGCATCGACAGCATCTTTGTGCTGTCCGGCGAGGGCACGGAGGCGGATATCGCCCAATACGGCATCCATCCCACATGGATCTTTTCTGATATCGCGGCACTGTACCGCCAACTGGAGGAAACGCTATGAAACTCAACTACAAGCGCACCATCATGGTAGGCTTCGCCTTCTTCCTCATCTGCGCCTTCTGGCAGGCCTATGACAACACCATCCCCCTGATCCTGACCAACAAGTTCGGCATGAGCCAGACCTGGTCCGGCGTCATCATGGCGCTGGACAACGTGCTGGCGCTGTTCCTGCTGCCCCTGTTCGGCCACATCTCCGACAAATGCACCAGCCGCCACGGACGCCGGACGCCCTTCATCGTCATCGGCACCCTCATCGCCGCGGTGGCGCTGGTCTGCCTGTCCTTCGTGGACAATGCCCAGCTGAAGAACCTGCAGGACGTGTCCGCCATCGACGACCCCGCCGCCCTGACCGCCATCTACCGGGAGGAGAAGGACGCTACCCTGCTGACCCCCTCCGGCGAGAAGTTCATTCTCAGCCAGAAGTTCACGGAGGCGGAGTTCACCGCCATCCGCAGCCAGCTCACCGACGGGGAGACCACCGTCACCAACCCGGACTACACCAACTATGTGGTGCCCGCCCGGCAGGCCTGCGCCTGGCAGATGACGGCGGAGCACCCCTCCACGCTGATCTTCTTTGTGGTGCTGCTGCTTATCATCCTCGTATCCATGGCCACGTTCCGCTCCCCCGCCGTGGCCCTGATGCCCGACGTGACACTGAAGCCCCTGCGCTCCAAGGCCAACGCCGTCATCAACCTCATGGGCTCCGCCGGCGGCATCCTGGTGCTGGCGCTGGGCATGGTGTTCGCCACCTCCGCCGTCCGCAACAGCCTCATGAGCTACACCGGCTACTTCGGCGTCATCGCGGCGCTGATGCTGGCGGCGCTGGTGATCTTCCTGCTCACCGTCCGCGAGCCGGAGTGGGCCGCGGAGATGCAGCAGCAGGCCGTGGACGCCGGGCTGGAGGAGCAGTCCGAGGCCGATGACCCCACCGCCAGCCGCAAGCTGTCCGCCGACGAGGTCAAGAGCCTGATCTTCATCCTGCTTTCCATCGTGCTGTGGTTCTTCGGCTACAACGCCGTCACCAGCAAGTACTCCGTCTACGCCAGCAACATCCTGCACAAGGACTATAACCTGACCCTCATCATCGCCCAGGCCGCCGCCATCGTGGCCTATCTGCCCGTGGGCTTCATCGCCAGCAAGGTGGGCCGCAAGAAGACCATTCTGGCGGGCGTGGTGATGCTCACCGGCTCCTTCACCGTGGCCGCCTTCCTCAATGCCGACAGCCCCACCATGCTGATGAACGCCATGTTCGCGCTGGCCGGCATCGGCTGGGCCACCATCAACGTCAACTCCTTCCCCATGGTGGTGGAGCTGGCCTCCGGCGGCGACGTGGGCAAGTACACCGGCTTCTACTACACCGCCTCCATGGCGGCGCAGGTAGCCACCCCCATGGTGTCCGGCCTGCTGATGGATCAGTTCGGTATGCACGTTCTGTTCCCCTACGCCGCCGTGTTCACGGCGCTGGCCTTCTTCACCATGCTCATGGTGAAGCACGGCGACAGCAAGCCCGAGGCCAGGGTCGGCATCGAAGTTCTGGAAGATCTGGAGGCGGATTGATATGACCATCGTATATATTCTGTTAGGGCTTTTCGTCCTGGTGTGCCTGCTGTACGTCCTGTGCCTGCGCTGCCGCCGCCGCAAGGACTGGGAGCGCTTCCGCAAATGGCGCTTCGCCCACCGCGGCTTCCACGACAAGCCCCGCATCCCCGAAAACTCCATCCCCGCCTTCCGCCGTGCCGTCCAGTGCGGCTTCGGTGCGGAGCTGGACGTCCATCTCATGAAGGACGGCCATCTGGCCGTGATCCACGACGCCTCCCTGCTACGCACCGCCGGTGTGGACGTGCTGGTGGAGGACCTGACGGCGGAGGAGCTGAAAAACTACAAGCTGGAGGGTACGGAGCACCACATCCCCCTGCTGGACGAGGTGCTGCCCATCTTCGCGGGCAAGGCGCCCCTGATCGTAGAGCTGAAGGCCGAGCGGGGCAACGCCGAGGCGCTGGCCGCCGCCGCCTGCAAGCTGCTGGACAAGCACCACGTCACCTATTGCGTCGAGTCCTTCGACCCCCGCTGCCTCATGTGGCTGTGGGCCAACCGTCCCGACGTGGTGCGCGGTCAGCTCTCTGAAAACTTCCGGCGTCACGGCGACGGGACGAACCTGCCCGGCGTGGTGCGCTGGGTGCTGAGCAATCTGCTGCTGAACGCCCGCACCCGTCCCGACTTCATCGCCTACCGCTATGAGGATCGGAAATGCCTGTCCCTCCGGCTGTGCCGCGGGCTGTACGGCGCCCAGGAGTTCAGCTGGACCATCCGCTCCAAAGCGGACATGGACGCCGCCGAGCAGGACGGCGCGCTGGTCATCTTTGAATGCTTCGATCCAAGGGGGTAACCACCGATGAGAGTCATCACCGGCTCTGCCCGGGGCAGAGTACTGAAGGAACTGCAGGGCATGGAGACGCGCCCCACCACCGGCAAGGTGAAGGAGAGCCTGTTTTCCATCATCCAGTTCGACATTGAGGGCCGCCGCGTGCTGGATCTGTTCGCCGGCACCGGCCAGCTGGGCATCGAGGCCCTGAGCCGCGGCGCGGCGGAGTGCGTGTTCATCGACCGCCGCCCCGATGCCGTCAGGCTCATTCAGGAGAATCTGGCCCTGTGCCGGCTGGCGGACCGCGCCCGTGTCCGGCAGGGGGACGCCCTGCCCTATCTCCGCAGCGGCGAAAAGTTCGATCTGGTGTTTCTGGATCCCCCTTACGCCTCCGGCCTGCTGGAACAGGCGCTGACGGACATCGCAGCGTTTGACATTTGCCGCCAGCATGGTATAATCGTAGCGGAAAGTGCCGCAGATACGGTTCTGCCCGCACTTCCGGCCCCCTATCGGCTGTACCGCGAGTACCGGTACGGCAAGATCAAGCTGACGGTGTTCCATCGCGGCGGAAACGAGGACTGACCATGAAGATCGCCATTTATCCCGGCAGCTTTGACCCCATCACGCTGGGCCATCTGGACATCATCCGCCGGGGCGCGGCCTGCTTTGACAAGCTGTATGTCTGCGTCATGGTCAACTGCGAGAAGAAGCTGCCCATGTTCACGCCGGAGCGCCGGCTGGAGCTGATCCGCCGCAGCGTGGCGGACATTCCCAACGTGGAGGTGGAGAACTGGAGCGGCCTGCTGGCGGACTACGCCCGCGAAAAGGGCGCCCACATCCTGCTCAAGGGCGTGCGCAACGCCACGGACTGGGACATGGAGCTGCAGATGGCCCGCATCAACCAGGGCGTCCTGCCGGGTCTGGAGACGCTGCTGCTGCCCGCCAGCGCGGCATACGAGCATTTCAGCTCCACCATGGCCCGGGAGATGATCCGCTACGGCCAGCCGCTGGAAAAGTATCTGCCGGCGCCCATCGCCGAGGAATTGGAAAAAACGCGGGGCTGACGTCCTGCCAGAAACTTAGAAAGGAACCAGGGATATGGAAGAAAAGGATGTGCAGCGACTGCTGGATATGCTCTACGGCATGATCGACGAGGCCAAGAGCGCCGCCTTCAGCTCCGACAAATGCATCATCAACCGCGATGAGGCGCTGGATCTGCTGGATGAGATCCGCGCCAAGCTCCCGCTGGAGCTGAAAAAGGCCCGGGAGCTGATCGCCGCCCGCAGTGAGTATGTGGCCGGCGCCAAAAAGGAAGTGGAGAAGATGCTGCGTCAGGCGGAGCTGGACGCCAAGGTCATCGTCTCCGAGAGCGAGACCATCCAGCTGGCCCGCCAGAAGAGCAGCGAGATCGTCCGCCGCGCCGAGGAGCGCACCCGCGAGCTGTATCATGTGGCCAACACCTACACCGAGGACGCTCTGCGCCGCACGGAGGAGGCCATCCAGATGGCCCTCACCGAGGTACAGGAATCCCGCGTCCGTTTCCGCGCCGCCAGCCAGGAGCAGATGCAGGCCCAGCGGGCCGAGCTGAACCGCACCGGTGCCGGCGAGGATGCCCCCAAGACGGAGGACAGCGCCCAGTAACGCCCCCTCTGTCCCCTTTGTTAAAAATCACCGAATATTTCACAAGCATTTCTACATTTTCCACAATCAAATAACATCTTGTGGCGCTTCAAACCGGTAGACACTATATTTTGTGTCTACCGGTTTTTTGCATCCCCTCCCCTCGAACATGCGTTTTAACCCATGTCCTTTTTTCCCTGTTTTCTGGAAAAAACTGGCGCTTTTGCAGCCTCCGCCGGGGGAAACTTCTGCTTGCATTTTCATAACGCATTATGTATACTAATCCCGTGAGTGGTGGAATGTGGGGGAAGTGCCCCCTTTTGTGGGGGATTATCCCACGGTTTTCCACCCGTCACCTGATTTCACACGAGAGGAGGCGGCCCCATGACCGGTCAGTTCAGCCACAATATCGACGCCAAGGGCCGCCTGTTCATCCCGGCCTCCCTCCGCAAGGAGCTGGGCCAGACGTTCCACGTCACCGTGGGACAGGACCACTGCCTCTCCGTCTACTCCGACGAGAGCTGGGCCGCCTTCATGGCCCGCCTGAAGGAGCTGTCCTACAACGAGGTGAAAAAGCTCCGCGCCCTGTTCGCCTACGCGGCGGACTGCGAGCCGGACTCCCAGGGCCGCATCCTCATCCCCGCCAAGCTGCGGGAGTATGCGGGATTGACCAAGGAGGTCGTGGTAGTAGGCAGCTTTGACCGCGCCGAGATCTGGAGCGCCGAGCGCTGGGCCGCCATTGAAAACGAGGCCTTCTCCTCCGGCGCGCTGGAGCAGGCCATGGCGGAAATGGGGCTGTGACCCATGTGTGACCACATCAACGAAAAGGACTACGGCCACAAGCCCGTTCTCCTTCACGAATGTCTGGACGCACTGGCCATCCGGCCCGACGGCGTCTATGTGGACGGCACGCTGGGCCGCGCCGGCCATTCGCTGGAGATCGTCCGCCGCCTGACGGCAGGCGGGCGGCTCATCGGCATCGACCGCGACCAGACCGCCATCGACGCCGCCCGGGAGCGTCTGGCGCCCTATCTGGATCGCGTGACCCTTGTCCACAGCAACTTCGACCGTATCGGCGATATCCTCGCCGACCTCCACATCCCCGGCGTGGACGGGATGCTCTTCGATCTGGGCGTCTCCTCCCCCCAGCTGGACGACGCCGCCCGGGGCTTTTCCTACATGCACGGCGCCCCGCTGGACATGCGCATGGACCGCACGGCCCCTCTCACCGCCCGGGACGTGGTGAACGACTGGCCCTATGAGGAGCTGCGCCGCATCCTCTACGACTTCGGCGAGGAGCGCTGCGCCCCCGCCATCGCCCGCCGCATCGTGCAGACCCGGGAGCAGGCTCCCATCGAGACAACGCTGCAGCTGGTGGACATCATCAAGTCCGCCATGCCCCCCGCCGCCCTCCGGGAGAAGCAGCACCCCGCCAAGCGCAGCTTTCAGGCCATCCGCATCGCCGTCAACGGCGAGCTGGACGCCCTGCCCCCCATGCTGGAGGCCGCCGTATCCCACCTGAACACAGGCGGCCGGCTGGCCGTCATCTCCTTCCACTCGCTGGAGGACCGCATCATCAAAAAAACCATGCAGGAGCTGGCCACCGGCTGCACCTGCCCGCCTGAATTTCCCGTCTGTGTCTGCGGCAAAAAGCCGAAGATACGGCTGGTCAGCCGCAAGCCCATCGTATCCGGCGACGCGGAGCTGGCCGAAAACCCCCGCGCCCGCAGCGCCAAGCTGCGCGTAGCGGAAAAGCTCTGACGCAGAGCGCCCCATCTTTCCGGAGAGGAGTGACCGTCCCTTGGCCCAGCTCTATCGCAAAAACGCCGTCTACGGCAGTCTGGCCTACGACCTGGATGCCCTGGCACGGGAACGCCAGCTGGAGGATGCCGGCAAGCTGCCCCAGAAGCAGCCCGCGCCCCAGCCCCAGCCTCTCCCCCGCCGTCAGACCCAGGCCCGCGCCGCCGCCCGCCCCTCTCCTCTGGTCGCCCTCGGCACCGTGGTGCTGCTGGCCCTGGTGGTGGTGCTGATGCTGGGCTATGTAACGCTCACCGACGTGTCCGGCAGCGTCTCCTCCATCAAGCGGGAGATCGAAGCCCTGGACGAGCAGCACGTCGCCCTGCTGACGGAGTACGAAAAGACCTTTGACCTGGCCACCGTCAAGGCGGCGGCCGAGGCCGCCGGCATGTCCAAGCCCACCAGCGGCCAGATCCAGTATATCGACCTGTCCGGCGACGACAGCGTCACGCTCTACAAGGCCGAAGGCAGCGCCGCGCTGGGCGGCCTGCTGGATAAGCTGGAGCGGGGCTGGGACTATGTGCTGGAATATTTCCGCTGACAGCGGCCATATCATGAGGCAGTGAGGAGTAAGAAGGCGACTTCTTGCTCCTTGCTTGGTATTCGAGAACCCGCCCGGCTCCGGAAAAACCGCGCCGGGCCTTGCTTTCGGAGGCAGAAAACGTGTCAGATCCCAAACGTAAAGACGAAAATATCCGCCGCGCCAACCGGGTCATCCAGACCCGGTCCTTCGTGCTGATGCTCATTATGGGCGTGGCCATGTTCGTACTGCTGTTCTTCCAGCTGTTCGACCTGCAGATCATCCGCCATGAGGAGCTGCAAAGCAAGGCCGTGAACCAGCAGACCCGCCGCACGGTGGTCACCGCCTCCCGCGGCACCATCTACGACCGCACCGGCAACATCATGGCCATCTCCGCCAGCGCCGAGACCATCATCCTCTCCCCGCTGGAGATCGACCGCGCCGTCAACGACAAGGATTCCCCCGTGTCGTGGACGAAGGACTCCCTGGCCGCCGGCCTTGCCGAGATCCTGGGCAGCGACACCTCCTCCATCCGCAAGCGTATGGACAACACCGAGTCCCAGTACGAGGTGATCAAGCTCCGCGCCGAGGAGGAGACGGCCAACGCCGTCCGCACCTACATCAGCGAGAACAAGATCGTGGGCGTCCACCTGGTGGCCGACGCCAAGCGCTACTACCCCTATGGCTCCCTGGCCTCCCACGTCATCGGCTTCGTGGGCGACGAGAACACCGGCCTGTACGGGCTGGAGGCCCGCTACGAGCAGGAGCTGGAGGGACAGAGCGGCCTGGTGGTGTCCGCCAAGGACAACGCCGGCAACGACATGATGTACGCCTACGAGCAGTATTTTGCCGCCCAGAACGGCAGCGACCTGACGCTGACGCTGGACGCCACCATCCAGTATTACCTGGAAAAGGGCCTTGAGTCCATGGCCGACAAGTTCGCCGCCGCCAACGGCGCCACCGGCATCATCATGGACGTCAGGACCGGCGGCATCCTGGCCATGGCCTCCTACCCCAACTACGACCTCAACGACTTCTCCGCCGTGCAGGATAAGACCCTGCAGGAACGGATGGAGCGGGGCGAGGGCACGCTGGCCGACATGCAGCTGCTCCAGTGGCGCAACAAGGCGCTGAACGACACCTACGAGCCCGGCTCCACCTTCAAGATCCTGACGCTGGCCGCCGCGCTGGAGGAGGGTGTCATCGACATGAACACCACCGTCAACTGCAATGGCTTCGTCAACATCTCCAACTACACCATCCACTGTTCCAACAAGGCCGGCCACGGCCTGCAGACGCTGGTGCAGTCCGTGGGAAATTCCTGCAACCCCGCCTTCATCTCCTACGGTCTGAAGCTGGGCAACACCACGTTCTACAACTACATGAAGGCCTTCGGCCTCATGGACGACACCGGCATCGACCTGGGCGGCGAGGCCGTGGGCATCTTTGCCGACCCCGCCAGCTTCACCCAGCTGGACCTGGCCTGCTACGCCTTCGGTCAGAACTTCAACGTCACCCCCATCGCCCTTATTACGGCCCAGGCCGCCTGCATCAACGGCGGCTACCTCCGCAGCCCCTATCTGGTGGAGCGCATCACCGACTCCAACGGCAGCGTCACCTACCAGCACGACAGCACCCCCATCCGTCAGGTCATCAGCGAGGAGACGTCCGCCACCGTGCGGGAGTGTCTGGAGTATGTGGTGGCCAGCGGCACCGGCAAAAACGGTCAGGTGGCCGGCTACCGCATCGGCGGCAAGACCGGTACGGCCGATAAGGGCCAGACCGGCGACGTGGTGGTGTCCTTCCTGTGCTTCGCCCCTGCCGACGACCCGCAGGTCATCATGCTCCTGACCATGGATACCCCCAGCCGTTCCACCGGCACCTACGTCTCCGGCGGCAACATGGTGGCCCCCACCGCCAGCTCCATCATGGCCGAGGTGCTGCCCTATCTGGGCGTGGAGCCCAGCTACTCCGCCGAGGAGCTGCTGGGCATGGACACCACCGTGCCCAACGTCATCGGCATGTCCGTGGAGGAGGCCAAGAGCAAGCTCACCGAGCGGGGCCTCAGCTGCAAGGTCAGCGGCGACGGCGCCACCGTCACCGACCAGACTCCCGCCGGCGGCGCCATCATCCCCGGCAAGTCCGCCGTCATCCTGTACGCCGGCGCGGATAAGTCCACCGCCAAGTGCAAGGTGCCCCACCTCATCGGCAAGACGCCCTCCGAGGCCAACACCGCCGCCACCGGCGCCGGGCTGTTCATCCGCTTCTCCGGCACCACCGGCAGCGAATCCTCCTCCGTCCGTGTGCTGTCCCAGTCCATTGAGGAGGGCACGGAGGTGGATGCCGGCACGGTCATCACCGTCCAACTGGGCGACACCTCCGTCACGGACTGACCGCCCCACGATTTTCCCAGAGAACCGCACAGATTTCCCTTTTCTGCGCAAATTCTGCCTGCTATAATAGAGGCGAAAATCTGCTGCAAAGGAGACGTTTGTATGAAACTCAGCGAAATTCTGAAGGATCTGACCATTCTCGATACCAATGCCGACCTGAACGCCGACATCACCGATGTCTGCTACGACTCCCGCCAGGCCAAGCCGGGCAGCCTGTTCGTGGCCATCGCCGGCGCGGAGACGGACGGTCACAGATATATCCCCATGGCTCACGACAAAGGCGCGGCCTGTGTCGTCTGCCAGCATGCGCCGGAGGCCGATATCCCCTATGTGGTGGTGGAGGACTCCCGCCGGGCGCTGGCGGTCATCGGCTGTAATTGGTTCGACCACCCCTCCCGGGAGCTGACCATGATCGGCGTCACCGGCACCAGCGGCAAGACCACCTCCACCTACCTCATCAAGAGCATTCTGGAGCAGAAGGCCGGCGCCAGGGTGGGGCTCATCGGCACCATCCAGAACATGATCGGCAGTGAGGTGCTCCACACGGAGCGCACCACGCCGGAGTCCTTCGAGCTGCAGAAGCTGCTGCGGCAGATGTCCGACGCCGGCTGCACCCATGTGGTCATGGAGGTGTCCTCCCACGCGCTGGTGCTGGACCGGGTCTACGGCATCCGCTTCGCCGTGGGCATCTTTACCAACCTCAGTCAGGATCACCTGGACTTCCACCACACCATGGAGGAATATTGCGACGCCAAGGCCATCCTCTTCGACCGCTGCGACGTGGGCATCTACAACGCCGACGACCCGTGGCACCGGCGGCTGCTGCAAAACGCCAAGTGCCCCCGGCTGTTCTCCTACGCCATCCACGCCGACGCGGATCTGAAGGCCAAGTCCGTGCAGCTCCACCCCGGCAGCGTGTCCTTCGATGCTGAGGCGGATACGGAATGGGCCCATGTACAGGTAGGTATTCCCGCCCAGTTCACGGTATATAATACGCTGGATGCCATGGCCTGCTGCTGGAACCTGGGCGTGCCGCTGACGGAGTGTGCCGACGCGCTGGCCCGGAACCACGGCGTCAAGGGCCGCATGGAGATCATCCCCACCCCCGGCAGGGACTACACCATTCTCAACGACTACTCCCACAAGCCCGACGCACTGGAAAACGTGCTGGAATCGGTGAACGGCTTCGCCAAGGGCCGCACCGTGGTGCTGTTCGGCTGCGGCGGCGACCGGGATAAGATGAAGCGCCCCGTCATGGGCGGTATCGCCGCCCGGCTGGCGGACTTCGTCATCGTCACCAGCGACAACCCCCGCACCGAGGATCCGCAGGCCATCATCGACGATATTCTGGCGGGCATGCGGGATACCGACACCCCCTATGTGGCCATCCCCGACCGGGTGGAGGCCATCCACTACGCCATGGATCACGCCCGGCCCGGCGACGTTATCATTCTGGCCGGCAAGGGTCACGAGGACTATCAGGAGATCAACCACGTCCACTATCCCATGGATGAGCGGGTCATCGTGGCGGACTACCTGAAGCATTAACAGATCAAAGAGAGCCGCCGGGGCCCGTCCCCGGCGGGAAGGAGCGAAGCATTATGGGAATCATGGAGATCGTGCTGCCGGCAGTGGTCAGCTTTATCGTCACCGCCATCGCGGGCAAACTGCTGATCCCGGCGCTGGTGCGGCTGAAGGCCGGCCAGTCCATCAAGGAGATCGGCCCCACCTGGCACATGACCAAGCAGGGCACCCCCACCATGGGCGGTCTGATGTTCATCATCGGCATCGGCCTGACCATCGTGGTGCTGGGCTGGCGGCGGATGATGGCGGGCGAGTTCGTCCACCTGTACGTCTATCTGTTCGCGCTGGTGTTCGGCCTCATCGGCTACATCGACGACTATCAGAAGGTGAAGCACCACCACAACACCGGCCTGACGGCGCTGCAGAAGTTTGTGCTGCAGCTGGCAGCGGCGGTGGCGTTCCTGTGCCTCATGCGGTACGAGGGGATGCTCAGTCCCAATCTGTACATCCCGTTCTGGAACACCCATCTCGTGCTGCCGTGGACGGTGTACCTCATCTTCGCCGCCTTCGTCATCGTGGGCACCGTCAACGCCGTCAACATCACCGACGGGCTGGACGGTCTCAGCTCCAGCGTAACGCTGCCGGTGGCGGTGTTCTTCGCGGTCATGGCCGTGGTCTGGCCGGGCTTTGCCCAGCTGGGCACCTTCGCCGCCGCCATGGCCGGCGGCCTGTGCGGCTTCCTGCTGTATAACCACTACCCCGCCAGGGTGTTCATGGGCGACACCGGCTCCCTGTTTCTGGGCGGCGCGGTGGCGGCGCTGGCCTTCGCCTACGACATGCCGCTGGTGCTGCTGCTGGTGGGCATCGTCTACATCTGCGAGACGCTGTCCGACATCATCCAGGTGACGTACTTCAAACTCACCCACGGCAAGCGTATTTTCAAAATGGCGCCGCTGCACCACCACTTCGAGATGTGCGGCTGGAAGGAGACAAAGATCGTGGCGGTGTTCTCCACCGTCAGCGCGCTGTTCTGCCTGCTGGCCTACTTCGCCGTGTACCAGCGCTTCAGCTTCTGAGAAAATACAGGATCGCATACATGATGAAATGCATGCTGAAGCGTTTTTTCGTTCATGATGTACTTCATCAGGGCATTATCTGACTTACAGAATATGGGAAAGGAGGGACAGCCGTGACCCGGGAGGAATATCGGGCGCAGAAGGCCGCCAAGGAGCGGATGCGCCAGACGGAGCAGAAGCACAAGCAGGCCGCCAAGGGCTCCATGGACCTGCCCTTCCTGATCCTGACGGTGCTTCTGACGGTGGTGGGCCTGATCATGCTGTTCTCCGCCAGCTTCCCCCGCGCCTACTACGACACCGGGGACGGCACCTATTATTTCAAGCGGCAGGCGCTGTTTGCCGCAGTGGGTCTGACGGCCATGTTCGTGGTGGCCAAGATCAACTACCAGCGCTGGCGCGGCGCCTCCCGGATCCTGGTGGGACTGGCGCTGTTCCTGCTGATCCTGGTCATCATCCCCCATAACCCGCTGGCCATCACCGCCAACAACGCCACCCGGTGGCTGGGCATCCAGGGCGTGTTCCAGTTCCAGCCGTCGGAGATCGCCAAGCTGGCGGTCATCGTCTACTTCGCCGACACCATCTCCAAGAAAAAGGAGAAAATGCTGACGTGGCGCCAGGGCATCCTGCCCTATGTGGCGCTGCTGGGCGTCATCTCCGTGCTGATGATGCTGGAGCCGCACCTGTCCGGCACGGTGCTGATCCTGTGCACCGGCGCGGTGCTGATGATCGTGGGCGGCATACAGGGCTGGCTGGTGGCTGCCGGCGTGGGCGGCGTGGCCGCCCTGGGCTTCCTGTTTATCAAGCTGGCGGAAAAGGGTATCATCAAGTACGGCGCGGCCCGCATCGCCATGTGGCATGACCCGTGGCTGGACTACTCCGGCGACGGCTATCAGCTGGCCCAGAGCCTGATCACCATTGGCTCCGGCGGCCTGCTGGGCGTGGGCTTCGGCCGCAGCCGCCAGAAATTCCTGTACCTGCCGGAGCAGTACAACGACTTCATTTTCTCCGTGGTGTGTGAGGAGCTGGGGCTGATCGGCGCCTGCGTCATCATGCTGATCTTCGCCCTGCTGATCCTGCGGGGCTTCTGGATCGCCCTCCACGCCCGCGACCGGTTCGGCGCGCTGCTGGTGGTGGGCATCATGACCCATCTGGCGCTGCAGACCTTCCTGAATATCGCGGTGGTGTCCGGCTTTGTGCCCACCACCGGTATCTCCCTGCCGTTCTTCAGCTACGGCGGCACAGCCCTGTGCCTGCAGCTGGTGGAAATGGGCATCGTGCTCAGCGTGTCCCGGCAGATACCCGCACCAAAGGCGGGGTAACACGCCCCGCCACGGCAAAATCCGACAACAAACCGTATCTTTTTCCAGAAAAATTACGGAACGTATATAAAAATAGCACGAGGAGTTTGCGATGAGAGTGATCTTCACCTGCGGAGGCACCGCGGGACATGTGAATCCGGCGCTGGCGCTGGCGGGCCTTATGCGGCAGCGCGACCCCGACACCGCCGTGCTGTTCGTAGGCACCCCCGACGGCATGGAGCGGGATCTGGCGTCCAAGGCGGGCTACGACTATGCCGCCGTGGAGGTGAACAGCTTCCGCCGCTCCATAAAGCCGGAGGCCATGCGCCACAACCTCCACGCCGTGGGGGCGCTGGCACGGTCCGGCCCGGCGGCCAGGGCCATCCTGCGGGAGTTCCGGCCCGACCTGGTGGTGGGCACCGGCGGCTACGCCAGCTATCCTATGGTGAAGGCGGCGGCGCAGGCCCATATCCCCACGGCGGTGCACGAGAGCAACTCCGTGCCGGGGCTGACCACCCGGATGCTGGAGGAGTACGCCGATGTCATCATGGTGGGCTTTGAGGACTGCCGTCAGCACTACCGGCACCCGGAACGCATTATGGTGACAGGTACGCCGGTGCGGGGGGACTTCTTCGAGAAAACGCCGCAGCAGGCCCGGCAGGAGCTGGCCTTTGACGACGGGCGTCCCGTTGTGGTATCCTTCTGGGGCAGCCTGGGAGCCAGCCACATGAACGAGGCCATGCTGGACTTCTTCGAGGAGGAGCGGAAAAACGGCTTTCCCTTCCACCATGTCCACGCCGTGGGCAAGGACGGCTGGGAGACAATGGAAAGAGCTTTACAGCAGCGGGGGCTGGACGCCTGCGCCGATCTGGATGTGCGGCAGTACATCTACAACATGGCCACGGTGATGCGCAGCGCCGACCTGGTGATCTGCCGGGCGGGCGCGTCCACCATCAGTGAGCTGACGGCGCTGGGGATGCCGGCCATCATGGTGCCCTCCCCCTACGTCACCAACAACCATCAGGAGAAGAACGCGCGGCTGCTGGAGGCCCATGGCGGGGCGGAGGTCCTGCTGGAGAGCGAGGCCAGCGGCGAGGCGCTGTACCGCGCGGCGGCGGATATCCTGCGCTCCCCCGACAGGCAGGCACAGATGAAGCAGGGCATGGCCCAGCTGGGCATCCCCGACGCCGCGGAGCGCATTTACAAAACGGTCATGGCACTGGTGCGGTAAGCACATTCACACCCGACACCCGTCCCTTCATACAATGGCGTACAGCGACAATGAAGGGCGGGAGGGGTTTTATGGGGCCTATCACCATCGAGGGCGGCCACCGGCTCAGCGGCGAGGTGGCGGTGCAGGGAGCGAAGAACAGTGTGCTCCCCATTCTGGCGGCTACGCTGCTGTGCGGCGGGGCGTGCAGGATCCAGCGGTGTCCGCGTCTCAGCGACGTGGACGCGGCAGCGGACATCCTGCGGTACTTAGGGTGCAAGGTGGACTGGGAGGACGGTGACCTGCTGGTGGACAGCAGCGTGCTGACCCGGTGCGACATCCCACAGACGCTGATGCGGCGGATGCGGTCGTCGGTCATCTTTCTGGGGGCCATTCTGGCCCGGTGCGGCTGGGCGGAGCTGAGCTATCCCGGCGGCTGTGAGCTGGGGCCAAGACCCATCGACCTGCATCTGGCGGCACTGCGGACGCTGGGCGCTTCCATCGAGGAGAGCGGCGGCAAGCTGTACTGTCAGGGCCGGCACCTTGCCGGCGGACAGATCGTGCTGGCCATCCCCAGCGTGGGCGCCACGGAGAACGCCATGCTGGCAGCCTGCGGCGCAGAGGGCGTCACGGTCATCACCAACGCGGCGCGGGAGCCGGAGATCGTGGACCTGCAGGACTTCCTGTGCGCCTGCGGCGCGGAGGTGCGGGGCGCGGGCGGCTCGGTGATCACGGTGGAGGGGCGCAGGCCCCTGCACGGGTGCAGCCACCGGGTCATCGGTGATCGGATCGCGGCGGCCACCTATCTGTGCGCGGCGGCGGCCTGCGGCGGCGACGTGCTGCTGCGGCAGGCGGACTGCCGGCACCTGTCCACGGTGACCACTGCCCTGCAGCAGGCGGGGTGCCGGCTGGACTGCGGCGAGGAGGACATACGGCTGCGCAGCAAGGGACGGCTGGCGGCGGTGACGCCGGTACGCACCGCCCCCTATCCGGGATTTCCCACCGACTGTCAGGCCATCCTGATGGCGGCGCTGCTGCGGAGCCGGGGCACCACGGTATTTGTGGAAAACATTTTCGAGAGCCGCTACCGCCATGTGGCGGAGATGCAGCGCATGGGTGCGGACATCCGGGTAGAGGGCCGGGTGGCGGTGGTGTGCGGCGTGGAGCGGCTCCACGGGGCAGACGTGTTTGCCGCCGACCTACGGGGCGGGGCGGCGCTGGTCATCGCGGCCCTGCAGGCGGAGGGACAGTCCGCCATACATAGGACACACCACATCCAGCGGGGCTACGCGGATCTCACCGGCGATCTGGCCGGGCTGGGCGCCCGTATCCTCCAGCAAAACGAGTAAGGAGCTACAAGGTCATGGCGCGACGCAGACGGTACAACCGCAAACGGCGGAGAGGGAGCTTTGCCTTCCTCTATAAGCTGCTGGCCTTTGTGCTGATCTGCGGCGCCATCGGCCTGGCGCTGGCCATGTTCTTCAAGATCGAGGACATCGAGATCAGCGGCAACAGCCGCTACTCCAAGGAGCAGATCGTGGCGGCGGCGGAGGTCAAGCCGGGGGACAACCTGTTCCTGCTGAACAAATACGACGCAGCGGCCCGCATCCGCCAACAGCTCCCCTATGTGGAGACGGTGCAGTTCCGGCGGGTACTGCCCAACAAGCTGGTGGTGCAGGTGACGGAGTGCCGGGACCCGGTGGCCATCAAGCAGGACGGCACGGTGTACCTGCTGTGCGACAAGGGGAACATCGTGGACACCGTCAGCGCCGCCAAGTGGAGCCAGTACATCCAGATCGAGGGGCTGACGCTGCTGGATCCGCAGGTGGGCGGCGAGGCGCGGGCCTCCGCCACCCAGCAGACGGTGCTGGAGCGGCTGCTGGCGATGCTGACGCTGCTGGACGACAAGGGGATGCTGCACCAGGTGCAGGTCATCGACCTGTCCGACGCGGCCCGCATCACCATGCGGTACATGGACCGGTTCGACGTGCAGTTCCTGTGGGACGCGGACTTCGACTACAAGCTGGATTATCTGGCGGCGGTGGTGGACAAGCTGGAGGCCAACGAAAAGGGCACCATCGACATGACACAGGAGGGAAAAGCCAGCTTTATTCCCGCATAACGGGAAAAAGATGGACAAATTCCCCCGCAGCACTTGACGGGTCTTTGATTCCGTAATACAATACAAGATATAGCATTCACGCACAGAGAAACTGTCTTTTCGATACAAATTGTGGCAGGAGGAACCAACATGGCTTTTGGATTGGAGACCGGGCCGGAAAACGTCGTCAGCATCAAGGTGGTCGGCGTCGGCGGCGGCGGCAATAACGTGGTCAACCGCATGGTGCGCTCCGGCGCCCAGGGCGTGGACTTTGTGGCAGTCAATACGGACAAGCAGGCGCTGAACGCATCCAGCGCAAACTATAAGATCCAGATCGGCGAGAAGCTCACCGGCGGCAAGGGCGCCGGCTCCAACCCTGAGGTGGGCCGCAAGGCCGCGGAGGAGAGCCGCAACCAGATGGCCAAGGCGCTGGAGAACACCGACATGGTGTTCATCACCGCCGGTATGGGCGGCGGCACCGGCACCGGCGCGGCGCCTGTCGTGGCAGAGATTGCCCGGGAGGCGGGCATCCTCACCGTGGGCGTGGTGACAAAGCCCTTCGGCTTTGAGGGGCGGCGGCGCATGGCCCAGGCCGAGCAGGGCATTGAGGAGCTGCGCAGCAAGGTGGATTCGCTGGTGATCATCCCCAACGAGCGGCTGAAGTACGCCACCGATCAGAAGATCACGTTCGCCAACGCGTTTGAGATCGCCGACGATGTGCTGCGTCAGGCGGTGCAGTCCATCTCCGACCTGATCCGCGACACCGGGTTCATCAATCTGGACTTCGCCGATGTGACGGCCATTATGAAGGACGCAGGTCTGGCCCATATGGGCGTGGGCCGCGCTGCCGGCAAGGGCAAGGCCGAGGAGGCCGCCCGCATGGCCATCTCCTCCCCCCTGCTGGAGACTTCCATCAACGGGGCCAAGGGCGTGCTCATCAACGTCACCGGCTCCATGGACATCGGTCTGGAGGAGGTGGAGCAGGCTGCCACGCTGGTGCAGCAGGCCGTGCATCCCGACGCGCTCACCATCTTCGGCGCTACCTTCGACGAGACGCTGGACGACGAGATCCGCGTCACCGTTATCGCCACCGGCTTCGACGAGGAGCAGCAGGAGGCGCACATCCTCTCCACCGGCGCACCCGCGCAGGAGGAGAAGAAGCCCGCGCTCCAGCCGCTGGACGAGGTGAAGGGTGAGCAGGCCCAGGACGAGATGGACAAGTCCTTTGACGAGATCCTGCGTATCTTCAACAAGGACAAATTCTGAGAAAACGACTGAAACAGGCTCTCCGGCTGTGCCGGAGAGCCTGTTTTTGTGCGGAGATAGTGGTATTGGGAGGCGGGGCGTGGTAGAATGGGGGTGAAGCAAGGCGCAAAAGGTAAGAGCGGAATCACTGGGGGTGTAAATATGATTGAAACAAAGGATCTTCTTTTGGGTAAGGGCAGAATTAACGAATGGAAGTCTATGTATGAGAATGTTTGGAAGCATGAAGAAACTGCCAGCTATTTGATGTGGGAAGCCGCGCAGACAGAAGAAGCTGGATATGAAATGACCCGAGGCTACCTCGAGTTTCAGAAAGTAAATCCCACCGCTTATGTTGTGTATGAAAAAGCGAGCAAAACGCTTATCGGCTATGCAGGTATGCGAGAAACGGACAAAGGCGTTTTCGAAGATTCTGGTATTGCCATCGGACCGTCTTATACAAGAAAGGGCTATGGAAAGCAGATTTTGTGCGCGCTGCTCCGTCAGGCCTTTGAAGAACTTAGTGCGCAGAAATTCATTTATTCCTGCTGGGCAGAGAATACTCCCTCCAATAGGTTGGCACAGGCAGCAGGATTGAGATTTTCACGTTCCGCAGAAGCCATAGACCAGCGGAGCGGCAAAACATTTATTATGAATTATTACGAGATATAACCTCCGTTTAAGGGGACAACGCTTTGGAAGGGCATGGCTTGCTGATGGCGGCGGGGTGTGGTAGAATGGGGGCGAAGCGAGGCGCGGGACGATCCGCGGTGCGGCGTTTTGACAGGAGGTACAGATACATGGAGTACAGAAGATTCGGAAGCAGCATCGTCGCCAGAATGGATAGGGGCGAGGAGATCCTTACGCAGATAAAGGAGCTGGCGCAGAAGGAGCACATCAGGCTGGCCAGCGTAACGGCGCTGGGCGCGACAAATGACTTTACCGTGGGCGTGTATAACGTGGACGAAAAAAAGTACTACGCCAACGAGTTCCAGGGGAATTTTGAGATCGTCTCCCTGACGGGGACCATCAACACGATGGACGGCGCGTTCTATACGCACATCCACATGAGCGCGGGAAACGACCGGGGCGAGGTGTTCGGCGGGCATCTGAACCGCGCCGTGGTGAGCGCCACCTGCGAGATGGTAATACAGGTCATCGACGGCGAGGTGGACAGAGCCTATGACCCGGAAACGGGATTGAATCTGTTCAGGTTCTGAAAACAGCTTACGCCGCGGCGGGCTGACTCGCGGACGCTTTGCGTGCGCCGGTGTACAGCTGCGGTCAGGAAAAGGGACGTCCCGGTGGGGACGTCCCTTTTGTTACTCCACAAGGCCATATTTCGTTTTGATGCGATCCAGCTTTTCCAGCATCGGCTCCGCCAGCACCCACAGGAAAAACACGGTGGCGGCGGCGTGGACGCAGTCCATGGGGAAGCCGGTGAGGTAATAGCTCACCAGCACCTGCCAGCTCAGGTCCTGGCTGTACAGCAGGGCGGAGACGGGGTTCATCAGGCCGCCGTAAATGACGATGGCGGCGATGGCGCCGAACAGGCACAGCGCCCCCCGGCTGCGGCGGAGCCAGCCCTTGCGGAACAGGACGCCGGCCAGAAAGCCGATGATGCCGGCGGCAAACATCTGGAAGGGCGTCCACGGCCCCTGCGAGAACAGGAAGTTGCTGGCCAGCATGGTCATGGCACCCACCAGAAAGCCCGTCTCGCCGCCGAAGGCCACGCCGGCGATGATGGTCAGGGCCAGCACCGGCTTGAACTGGGGCAGCATGAAGAAGGCGGCGCGGCCCGCCACGCCCAGCGCGCACAGTACGGCGATGACGGTCAGCTCCCGGGCCTGGGGCTTCCGTCCCTCGAAGACCATGAAGAACGGCAGCATACAGGCCAGCAGCACCAGCAGCGCCATGAGGTAGTAATTCTTGATGTCAAAGTAATAGCTGCCCACGAACAGGATGGCCGGGATGCCCACCAGGATCAGGGCGGCAGCGGCCTTGGTGCGCCTGGACAGGCGCCGCTTCTGCACCGGGGTCTGCACCTGCACCGGCGGGGGCGAGCGCCGCCCGATGGCGGCGGCGGTGACGAACAGGGCGGCGATGAACAGGGCGTACTCCCACAGCGCCGACCAGCCGGCAGCGGACACGCTGCCGCCGCCCACCAGCGCCGTCAGGTCGGTGTTCCGGGCGGCGTGCCAGAAGATCACCAGCGCCAGAAGGCCGGACACGGCGGCGGTAAGCTTCCGCCACCACGGCAGCCGGGGCGGCTGCCACGCGGCGGACTCCTCCGCCACAGGGGGCAACGGCGCGTAGACCAGAGACGGCTCCGGCTCCGGCGGGACGTCGCCGCCGATGAGAGCCATGACGTCCTCCGCCGTGACGGCCTCGGCGCACAGCTCCCGGGCCATGCGGCCGGCAGAGGTGGTATAGAAGCTGTTGCCGGAGAAGAACGGACGGGGCGCGCCCTCCGTCACCACGCTGCCGTCGAAGAACAGGGCGCAGCGGTGGGCGTAGCGGGCGCAGAACTCCACGTCGTGGCTGACCATGACGATGGTGACGCCGCCCGCCGTCAGGGAGCGGAGGATGGCGGCGAACTCCTGCTTGAATTCGGCGTCCAGCCCCTTGGTAGGCTCGTCCAGCAGCAGGATCTCCGGGTCAAGGAGCAGCACCTTACACAGGGCGGCACGCTGCTGTTCGCCGCCGGAGAGGTCGTAGGGATGGCGGTCCAGCAGCTCCGTCAGGCGGCAGAGGGACACGGCCTGCGCCACCCGCTTTTCCCGGAGGGCCGGCTCCACCCTCTGGCCGTCGAAGGCCTCGTACAGGTCTTCGCGGACGGTCTTTTTCACAAAGAGCGCCTGGGGATCCTGGGGCAGCACGCCGATGCGGCCGGTGTGCCGCACCGTGCCGCGATAGGGCGTCAGAGCGCCGCTGAGCAGGTGGAGCGACGTGGTCTTGCCGGCGCCGTTGCCGCCCAGCAGAGCCAGCAGCTCCCCCTGATACACGGTGAGGTCAAGGCCCCGCACCACGTCCGGCTCCTCCGGCTCGTAGCGGAACCACAGGCCCTCCGCCGTCAGCACCGGGCCGCCGCGGGGGTGCTCCTCCGCCGGGGGCAGCGGGCACAGGGGGTGCGCCGCCTGCCAGCGGCGCAGGAAGTCCCGGCCCTCCCGGACGGTGACGGGAGCGGGATCGTCGCTGCGGACAGAGGCCCAGATCCGCATGGCGGCGGGCATGGCCAGAAACATGCCGTGATCCCGGCCGCGCAGCTGGCGGCCCACCTCCGAGGGGGTGCCGGTACACAGCAGGCGGCCGCCGTCCAGCACGGCGGCGTGGGTGGCAAGGGGCAGCGCCTCCTCCAGCCGGTGCTCCGTCAGGAGGACGGTGGTGCCCAGCTCGCGGTTGATGCGGCCCAGCGTCTGCAGAAAGTCGGCGGCGGCGATGGGGTCCAGCTGGCTGGTAGGCTCGTCCAGGATCAGCACACGGGGCTGCATCACCATGACGGAGGCCAGGCTCAGCAGCTGCTTCTGGCCGCCGGAAAGCTGATCCACCGACTTGTGGAACCAGCCCTGAATACCGAAAAATGACGCCATCTCCGCCACGCGGCGGCGGATGGTGGGGGTGTCGCAGCCCATGCTCTCCAGTCCGAAGGCCAGCTCGTGCCAGACCTTGTCCGTCACCACCTGATGCTCCGGCGACTGGAGGACGAAGCCGATGTCCGCCGCCTGCTGCCGCAGGGGGACATCCCGCAGGGGCATGCCCTGAAAATATACCTCCCCCTCAACAGTGCCGTGGGGGGCGAGAACGGTCTTGAGCTGGCGCAGCAGCGTGGATTTGCCGCAGCCGGAGGGGCCGCACAGCACCCAGAATTCGCCGGGGCGGATGGTGAGGTCGACGCCGGCAAGAGCGGGACGGCGCTGCTGGGGGTAGGTGAAGCCGAAGCCGCTCAGGCGGAACAGCTCGTCCATATCAGGCGCCTCCTTTCATGCGGCGGAAGCGGCGCCGGGATGCCCACGACATGGCGGCAGGCGTCAGGCACAGCAGCAGGTACACCGCGAAAAAGCTGATGGTCAGGGGCTGGGCCGGGGCGCCCAGCAGCAGGGGGTAATACTGGAAGTACAGGCCGCGGGACAGCGCGCCCACCAGCAGATACAGGCCGCAGAAGCCCAGCCACAGCAGCAGGCTGCGGTCGCGGTCGTCCAGACGGTAGATGGAGAAGGCGGTGCGGCCCGGCTGGCCGTAGCCCCGGCTGCGCATGCTGTCCGCCGTGTCGATGGCGCTCTCCAGGCTCCAGGTGACCAGGACGGAAAAGACCTTCATGGCGTTTTTCCCGCGCTGGATCAGGCCGCCGGAGGCGGTGTCGCGGCCCATATAGCGCTGGGCCTGGGACACGGCGCGGAACTGGCGGCGGAAGCGGGGCACGAAGCGCAGCGTCATGCTCAGCACCAGCGACAGGGCGGGGATGACGCGGCCGAAGAGGTAGATGAATTTATCGGAGGTCATGACGGTGCTGAAGCAGCGGAACCACAGCACCACCGACGCCAGCAGCAGCGCCGCGGCAAGGCCGTAGAGGATGCTCTCCAGCGTCAGGGGGTTGCCGGAGGGCAGGTAGGTCAGGATGGTGACGCCCTGATGGACGAAGGCGGGGTTCACCAGCGCCGCCAGCAGCGCCATGGGCACCAGCCAGTGGGCGCTGCGGCCCAGCTCCCGCAGGCCGCACAGCCGCGTGACATAGCAGCAGGCGCCGGCGAGGGAGATCAGCAGGCAGGCGGGGTGCATCAGGGTCATGGAGCAGGCCAGCACCAGCGCAAAATAGAGAAAATTCACCGCCGGGTGGCAGTCGGAAAACGTATCGCGCACGGGTGGCACCTCCCTTCCCTGTCAGATCAGCGCATACAGTTCGATTATACCGTTTTCGGCGGCGGGCGTCAATCCCCGGAGGGGACGGGAAAATGTGGAACGAGCTGGGCCTCCGGGCATGAAAAAGACCGCCTTGCGGCGGTCTTTTCGGGTTTTCGTATGGTTCAGGCAAGGAAGCCCTTGAGGATGGTGTCCTCGGCCTCCTCCTCCGTCAGGCCCAGCGTCTCCAGCTTCAAAAGCTGGTCACCGGCGATCTTGCCGATGGCCGCCTCGTGGATGAGCTGCGCGTCGGGACAGTTGGCGGTGATGGCGGGCACGGACTCGATCTTGGCCTGGCCCATGATGATGCTGTCGCACTGGACGTGGCCGAAGCACTGGGCGTTGCCCACCATGACGGGACGGAACACCTGATGGGACTCATCCTGCGCCACGGAGCGGGAGATGACCCGGCCCTTGGCGTCGTGGCCGTTGAGCTGGATGTTCATGTCGCTCTCCGCCTGCTGGCTGCCGTGGGTCAGGAGGCGCTCCGTCACCACCACCTCGCTGCCGGCCTCGCAGAAGAAGTCCGTTTCCCGCTTGGTGGAGTCGATGCCCCGGATCTGGACGGTGTCCATCTGCATGGTGGAGTTCTCTCCCAGATACACCACGGTCTTGGGGTTCATGATGTTGCCGCCGGTCTGGCCGGGGTCGTTCTCGCCGTAGTGCTTCTCGCTGTAATGCACCCGGGCGTTTTTGCCGATGTGGAACGTATGGACGCCGTCGTGACGGCTCTCGTCGCAGCCGGAGTTGTGGATGCCGCAGCCGGCCACGATCTCCACGTCGCAGTCGTCGCCCACATAGAAGTCGTTGTAGACCATCTCGCTGAGGCCGGTCCTGCTGATGATGACGGGGATGTAGCACTTCTCCCCCTTCGTGCCGGGCTTGATGCGGATGTCGATGCCCTGCCTGCCGTCGGCGCGGGGGGTGATGTCGATGTGCTCCGTGGACTGGCGGGCCTCGCAGCCGCTGTCCTTGCGGATATTGAAGGCGCCCACGGGCTTGCCCGTCAGGTCGGCGATCTTTTCAAGCAGCTTGGCGTCAATATCGGTGATCATTGTGCGCCCTCCTTTCTCTCCAGCACGGGACAGCCGCCCAGCGTATCCGCCAGGATCAGGGGGAATACCTCCTCGGTGCTGCCGCGGTGGGCGATCTGCCCGTTGGCGATGACCACGATCTCATCCGCCAGGCGGATGATGCGCTCCTGATGGGAGATGATGATCATGGTGGCTCTGCCCTCCTGATGGATCTGCTCGAACGTCTCGGTGAGGCGGGCAAAGCTCCACAGGTCGATGCCAGCCTCCGGCTCATCGAAGATCATCAGGTCGCCCCGGCGGGCCAGAATGGTGGCGATCTCGATGCGCTTGACCTCGCCGCCGGACAGGGACACGTCCACCTCGCGGTCCAGATAGTCGTTGGCGCACAGGCCCACCTTGGTCAGGTACGCGCAGCACTTGTCCTTGCTGAGCTTCTCCTGCCCCGCCGCCAGAAGCAGCAGGTCGTGGACGGTGATGCCCTTGAAGCGCGGCGGCTGCTGAAAGCCGTAGCTGATGCCCCGGTGCGCCCGCTCGGTGATGGACAGGTCCGTCACGTCCTCGCCGTTATAGAGCACGCGGCCGGAGGTGGGCTGCACCAGGCCCATGATGACCTTGGCCAGCGTGGTCTTGCCGCCGCCGTTGGGACCGGTGAACACCATCAGCTTGTGGTCGGGGATGGTGATGGATACGTTTTTGAGAATGTCCTGCTCCCCGTCGGGAGTGGACACGCGGTAACAGATATTTTGCAGTTCCAGCATGGATAGCTCTCCTCTCTCTGAGGTGGTATCTGAAGTATACCAGATGGGCTGTTGGAAGGATGTGGCATATGCAACAGCCGTTGGAAAAGCGGATGCGCTTTACAACTGTGTCAGTGTAACAGATTTCCGGAAAAAAAGCAATCTTTTCCTGCACATTTCGCCGCAAATGGGGCAGACAGGCGCACCGCCGTGCCTTTACGCATAGTATGCCGTGAGAAGGAGGCGTTCAAACATGGAGCAGGAACTGAATTTACCCTATAACCGGGCGCTGTCGGAGGCGGTATGGCGGCGGGTGGCGCCGGAGCTGACGCCCTTTGCGCCGCTGCCCGCCGACGAGGCACAGGAGGCGTGCTGCATGGCCGTGCCCACGGAGGACGGCCTGACCCGGCTGCGGCGTTTTATCGACGAGGAGGTGTCCATGGCACGGGCCTACCGGTGCCACGCCCGGAGCGCCCCTGCCGCCGCCCGGCGTGCAATGCTGCGCATGGCGGACGAGGAGCTGGCCCACGCCCGGACGCTGCTGACCGCCCACTATCTGATGACCGGGAAGTTCTATCAGCCGCCGGCCGCCGCGGGGCAGGAGCCGCCGCTGCCGTGGTGCCAGCTGCTGCGGGAGCTGTATCACGAGGAGGCCTGCGGCGGCGCGGCCTATGCACAGGCGGCGGAGGACACGGAGGAAGTATGCCTGCGGGAGCTGTTCCAGCGGCTGAGCCGGGCGGAATACGGCCACGCCGCCACGCTGCTGCATGTGCTGGAAAGCAGCTTGACATCCGGGAATAACCTGCTAAAATAGGGGGCAATTAAAGTACACAAAGGAGGTCTGTGAAGATGAAAGAGTGCATCTCCCGCGAAGCGGCGCTGGCCGCCCTGAAGGAGTATAACAAGGAGCCGTTCCATATCCTGCACGGCCTGACGGTGGAGGGCGTCATGCGCTGGTACGCCAACGAGCTGGGCTACGGCGAGGACGCGGATTTCTGGGCCACGGTGGGCCTGCTCCACGACATCGACTTTGAGCTGTGGCCGGAGCAGCACTGTCTCAAGGCGCCGGAGCTGCTGCAGAAGGCCGGGTGCAGCGAGGAGTTCATCCACGCCGTCTGTTCCCACGGCTACGGACTGGTGTGCGACGTGGAGCCGACCCACCAGATGGAGAAGGTGCTGTTCGCCGCCGACGAGCTGACGGGCCTCATCGGCGCCGCTGCCCGCATGCGCCCCAGCAAGAGCGTCATGGACATGGAGGTCAGCAGCCTGAAGAAGAAGTACAAGGACAAGAAGTTCGCCGCCGGCTGCTCCCGCGATGTCATCAACACCGGCGCAGAGCGTCTGGGCTGGACCATCGAGGAGCTGATGGAAAAGACCATTCTGGCCATGCGCAGCTGCGAGGAGCGGGTCAACCAGGAGATGGAGACCCTGGCCTGAACCGCCCGGAGCATAATACATGAAAGGCCCCCTATGCATGGCATAGGGGGCCTTTTTGTGCTGTTCAGCCTTACTTGACGCAGATGGTCTCGATCTCCACCAGCGCGCCGCGGGGCAGCGCACCCACCTCCACGGCGGAGCGGGCGGGATACTGACCCTCGGTGAAGAACTCGGCGTATACCGCGTTCATGGCGGCGAAGTCGCTCATGTGCTGCAGGAACACGGTGGTCTTGACCACATTGTCCATGGTGAGGCCGGCGGCCTCCAGAATGGCCTTCACGTTGGTCAGCGCCTGACGGGTCTGCTCGGTAATGCCGCCGGGCACGAACTCGCCGGTGGCGGGGTCAAAGGGCACCTGGCCGGAGGTGACGAGGAAGCTGCCGCAGTCGATGGCCTGGGAGTAGGGGCCGATGGCGGCGGGGGCGTTGGTGGTGGCGATGATCTTTTTCATGGTATGACCCTCCTGTACATGATGATAAATGCCGTCCGGCAGGAGCCGGAGGTGCTTTCTGCCTACACTTATACCACATTCTGCCGAAAATGGCAACCGTCTGTCCTCTCTGTCGTGCCTGTTTTCTGCTATTGGAAACGGTTATAATGCGATTTCACCAGTCTATGCGGCGTGTTAATGAAATATGATTGGCTACTTCGTCTTGTTTTACAAGAGAATTGGAAAATTTATCCGATTTATATATTTTTTACAGGAGAAAGGGCACTTTATGACTGCTGCTGCTATCTAAAAAATAGATATCAGGCCATGGAATTTTAGAAATACCAGCCTCTGCGGTGTTTGTGGTACTTTTAGAGTGTAAAAGTACCATGAAACTGCCGCTGCGGCGGCCTGCTATGATGAGGAGGATGCGTATATGAACGATCAGAACTTCGGCTTCGGTACCAAAGCGATCCACGCAGGCAATGTCAAGGACTCCCAGTACGGCGCGCTGACCACACCCATTTTCCAGACGTCTACCTTCGTATTTGACAGCTGTGAGCAGGGCGGCCGCCGCTTTGCCGGCGAGGAGGGCGGCTACATCTACACCCGCCTGGGCAATCCCACCGTCTCCGTGCTGGAGAGCAAGGTGGCGGCGCTGGAGGGCGGCGAGGCCTGTGTGGCCGCGGCCTCCGGCATGGGAGCTATCTCCTCCTGCCTGTGGAGCATCGCCGCCGCCGGGAAGCACATCGTGGCCGACGGCACCCTGTACGGCTGCACCTTCGCCCTGCTGAACCACGGCATGACCCGCTACGGCGTGGAGGTCAGCTTCGTGGACACCGCCGATCTGGACGCGGTACGGGCGGCGCTGAAGCCCAACACCTGCGCCGTGTATCTGGAGACGCCCGCCAACCCCAACCTGAAGATCACCGATATCGCCGCGGTGGCCGGTGTGGCCCACGGCTACAATAAGGACATCAAGGTGGTGTGCGACAACACCTTTGCCTCCCCCTATCTCCAGAACCCGCTGGCGCTGGGCGCCGATGTGGTGGTACACTCCGCCACCAAGTACCTCAACGGCCACGGCGACGTGATCGCGGGCTTCGTGGTAGGCTCCGCTGACTTCTGCAACGAGGTGCGGATGTTCGGTCTGAAGGACATGACCGGCGCGGTGATGGATCCCTTCTCCGCGTTCCTGATCCTCCGGGGGCTGAAAACGCTGGAGATCCGGATGCAGAAGCACTGCCTCAACGCCCGGCTGGTGGCGGAGTTCCTGGATAAGCACCCCGCCGTGGAGAAGGTCTACTATCCCGGTCTGGAGAGCCACGAGGGCCACGACATCGCCGCACGGCAGATGCGGGACTTCGGCGGTATGCTGTCCTTCGAGGTCAAGGGCGGCAAGGCGGCCGGCATGAAGCTGGTCAACGCCGTGAAGCTCATCACCGTGGCCGTGTCCCTGGGCGACGCGGAGACGCTGATCGAGCACGCCGCGTCCATGACCCACTCCACCTACACCGAGGAGGAGCTGGCGGCCTCCGGTATTCCCGCCGGACTTATCCGCCTGTCCGTGGGTCTGGAGAACGCCGAGGACATCATCGCCGATCTGGATCAGGCGCTGGCACAGCTGTAATAAAAGACGCAAAAAAGGACGTCCGGTCTTGTGACCGGACGTCCTTTTCTTATTTCTCGATGACGACCTTGCCGTCCTTCAGCCGCACATGTGCGGTGTCGCCGGACTTCAGCTCGCCCTCCAGCATCTTCTCGGCCACGGCGTCCTCCACCATGCTCTGGATGGCACGGCGCAGGGGACGTGCGCCATACTGGGGATCGAAGCCGTCCCGGGCCAGCTCGGCCACGGCGTCGTCATCCGCTGCCAGCGTAATGCCCTGCTGGGCCATGCGGGCGCCGGTAACGTCCAGCATACGGCGGGCGATCTGGCGGATGTTGTCCTCCGTCAGCTGACGGAACACGATGATCTCGTCGATACGGTTCAGGAACTCGGGGCGGAACGTCCGCTTCAGGTCGGCCATGACGGCGTCGCGGATGCGGCTGAAGCGCACCTCCTCGGTCTCCTTCTCGTCCTTGTCCCCGCCGTCGAAGCCAAGGCGCGCCGCGTCGGCGGTGATATTCTTGGCGCCCACATTGGAGGTCATGACGATGATGGTGTTCTTGAAGTCCACCTTGCGGCCCTGGGAGTCGGTGACGATGCCGTCCTCCAGGATCTGCAGCAGGATGTTCCACACATCCTCATGGGCCTTTTCGATCTCATCGAACAGCACCACGGAGTACGGCTTCCTGCGCACCTTTTCGGTGAGCTGACCGCCCTCCTCGTGGCCCACATAGCCGGGAGGCGAGCCCACCAGACGGGACACCGTGTGCTTCTCCATGTACTCGGACATATCGATACGCACCATGGCGTTCTCGTCGCCGAACATGGCCTCGGCCAGGGTCTTGCACAGCTCGGTCTTGCCCACGCCGGTGGGGCCCAGGAACAGGAACGAGCCGATGGGCCGCTTGGGGTCCTTCAGGCCCACACGGCTGCGGCGGATGGCCTTGGCCACCGCGTTGACGGCCTCGTCCTGACCCACCACGCGCTGGTGGAGCTTCTCCTCCAGCTTCAGCAGGCGCATGCTCTCGTCCTCGGTGAGGCGGGTGACGGGGATGCCGGTCCAGCCGGCCACCACCTTGGCCACGTCGTCAGCGGTGACGCTGCCGCGGTTCTGGGCCATCTGCTTGCGCCAGTTGTCCCGCTCGATCTCCACCTGCTCCTGATAGTCCTTCTCGATGTCACGCAGCTGCGCAGCCTTCTCGAAGTCCTGCGCCGTCACGGCCTCGGACTTCTCGCGGTGCAGCGCCGCGATCTTCTCCTCCAGCGCCTTCAGGTCGGGAGAGGATGCCTCGGCGGTCATGCGCACCTGGGACGCGGCCTCGTCCATCAGGTCGATGGCCTTGTCCGGCAGGAACCGGTCGCCGATGTAGCGCTTGGACAGCTGCACAGCGGCCTCCAGCGCCTCGTCGGTGATGGTCAGCTTGTGGTGCGCCTCGTACTTGTCGCGCAGGCCCTTCAGGATCTCCAGCGTGGCCTCCGGCGTAGGCTCACCCACGGTGACGGGCTGGAAGCGGCGCTCCAGCGCGGCGTCCTTCTCGATGTACTTGCGGTACTCGTTGAGGGTGGTGGCACCGATGACGCGGATCTCGCCGCGGCCCAGCGCCGGCTTGATGATGTTGGCGGCGTCCACGGCGCCCTCGGCAGAGCCGGCGCCCACGATGGTGTGCAGCTCGTCGATGAACAGGATCACGTTGCCGGCCTTCTTCACCTCGGCCAGCGTGTTCTTGATACGCTCCTCAAACTCGCCGCGGTACTTGGTGCCGGCCACCATGCCGCTGAGGTCGAGGGACAGGATCTTCTTGTCCAGCAGCTCCTCGGGCACGTCGCCGGAGGCGATGCGCTCGGCCAGGCCCTCGGCGATGGCGGTCTTGCCGACGCCCGGCTCGCCGATGAGGACGGGGTTGTTCTTGGTGCGGCGGGACAGGATCTGGATGACCCGCTGGATCTCCTTATCGCGGCCGATGACGGGGTCCAGCTTGCCGGAGCGCGCCGCCTCCGTCAGGTCGCGGGTGAACTCGGCGAGGGTCTTGTTCTTCTTGTCGGACTCGCGGTTGGCGGTGGACGCGCCGCTGGTCACGGTGTGGGGGGTATCGTTCAGCTTCTTGACGATGCTGCTGTACATCTTCTTGGGGTCCACGCCCATGGTGCGCAGGATGCGCAGGGCCATGTTGCCGCCCTCCCGGAGAATGCCCATCAGCAGGTGCTCCGTGCCGATGTAGCTGCTGCCCATACGGGCGGACTCGGACACGGCCAGCTCCACCACGCTCTTGGCGCGGGGGGTCAGCCCCTGACTGGGGGCGGCGCCGGACAGGCCCTTGCCCACGCTGCGCTGCAGCACGCCGCACACCATCTCATCGGTGACGCCGTACTCCGCCAGCACGCGGTGGGCGATGCCCTCCTCCTCGCGGATCAGGCCCAGCAGCAGATGCTCGGAGCCGACGTAGCCGTGGCCCATCTCCTCCGCCGCTTCCTGGCTCAGACGCAGGGCCTCCTCGGCCCGGGGGGTGAATTTATTCTCGCTCATAAATAAGCACTTCCTCTCTTACTGTGGTGTTCCGCGCCGGCGTTACTGTTCCAGCGCCTTCAGCTCATCCCGCAGCTTGGCCGCTTCCTCGAAGCGCTCCTCCTCCACTGCCAGATTCAGCTGTGTCTGCAGCGCGTTGCGCTTGCGCTGCTTTGTCAGGGCATCCTGCTCGTCCTTGGGCAGCAGATCGCCCTGCTCCTCTGCGGCAGGCGTGCTCTCACGCGCCTGTCCCAGCACGTCCACCGGCTCGGGGAACTCCGTGAGCATCCGGGCGCCGAGGCCGTCAAAGAACGGCTCCAGCATCCCAAAGGGACGGGAGAAGAAATCTCCGAACAGGCCGCCGGTCATGCCGGCGGAGCGGAACGAGTCGGTATAGCCCAGCTCCTCCGCGCACTGGGGGCACAGGTGTACCTGTGTCACCTTACCGTTGATATTGCTCTTATAGTAGAACGTGGCTTCGTTCTTTCCACAACGATCACATCTCATAATCGTAACCTCCTTGCTGAAAAATCAGACCGAATGGATCAGGATCTGCTTGAAAATATCGGCCCGCAGCGCGCCGCGCTGCTCCTTGGGAACGGTGCGCAGCGCCCGCTCGCCTGCGGCGGACAGCAGCGCCTGCCCCAGCTCCCGGCTGATGGCCTCGGATTCCACCAGATTCTGGGTGATGGCCCGGGCGCTGGCGTAATCCAGCGTGTCGCCGATGGAGTTGATGACGTGCATCAGCAGCGTCTGCCGGTCCACCTGCACCCGCGTGATGCGGATGTAGCCGCCGCCGCCCCGCCGGGATTCCACGATGTAGCCGTGCTCCGGGGAGAAGCGGGTGGACATGACGTAGTTGATCTGACTGGGCACGCAGTTGAACCGCTGTGCCAGGTCGCTGCGCTGAAGCTCCAGCGCGCCGCCGGCCTCCTCCAGCTCCTGCTGGATGAATCCGGCGATGATATCAGAGATACCCATGCTTGCCTGCCGCCTTTCCGCAAAATCATTTTTGACTTTGCCTTTCTTTGACCTTAGCTGTAGTATAGCACGTCTTTGGCTTTTGTCAACAGGTATTTTTGACTTTCTTTGACCAAATGTGTAAACAATTTGTGAACGAGGGGTCGGGGGTATTCCGTGCCGCGGCGCGATCCACTTTTGCCAACAGCGGCAAAAGTGGGTCGCTCCGGAGAGCGAAATACTCCTTACCGCTGTTGAAAGAAATGGGGCCGCCGGAGGGAGTGATCCGAGCGCCGCCAGCGGCGGATGAAGCGAGGTGAACGAGTGGCCGCGGTCAAAATTTCAAGCGGCCGCCGTAAGGCAGCGCAGAAATTTTGGGCACCGCAACAGTGACCGACTCGCAGGCGCACGCAATGACCTCTGTACAAATTCTTCACGGTAGGGTATACTATCCTCAAGCCGCAAAACGACAGAGAAAGGAACTGCCTATGAACACCAACTGGAACGATCCGAATTTTCAGGGCTTCGCCCACCAGCCCCGCCCCAAAAAGGAGCGCAAGCCCGTGGGCACGCCGCTGGGCCGCACGCTGCTGAATCTGGCGGTGACGCTGGTCTTTGCCGCCGTCTACTACTATATCGTGCTGCCGCCCATCAACCTCAAGAGCGAGGAATTCTACGCCTTCGCGCTGCTGACCTGCGCGGTGTACGGCGTGTGTGCCGTGTTGACCTCCGGGTTTCAGGGCACCGGCGCCAAGGGGTATTTCGGCTTTCTGAAAAAGCAGTGTACCGTGCCCCTTATCCTGGCGGTGGGCCTGGTGGCCGCCGCGCTGGTGGGCGCGGTGCTGGGCTGGCAGCTGTTCCGCGCCAAGGACTACCGGGATCTGCTGACCGTGGAGGACGGCGACTTCGCCGCCGAGGTGGAAGAGATCAGCTACGACCAGATCCCCATGCTGGACGCGCAGTCCGCCATGAAGCTGGGCGACCGCAAGCTGGGCGAGCTGGCGGACATGGTGTCCCAGTTCGAGGTAGCGGACGACTACACCCAGATCAACTATCAGGGCCGTCCCGTGCGGGTGACGCCCCTGCGGTACGGCGACCTCATCAAATGGCTGAACAACCGGGCGCAGGGCCTGCCCGCCTACCTCATCATCGACATGGTCACCCAGAACGTGGAGGTGGTGCGGCTGGACGAGGGCATCCGCTACACCACCGCCGAGCATTTCAGCCGCAACCTCAACCGGCACCTGCGGTTCCGCTATCCCACCTATATGTTCGACGATCCCGCCTTCGAGATCGACGAAAACGGCGATCCGTGGTGGGTCTGCCCCCGCGTGAGCCACACCATCGGCCTGTTCGGCGGGCGGGATATCATCGGCGCGGTGCTGGTCAACGCCGTTACCGGCGAGAGCACCTACTACGAGACGGGCAGCGTGCCCAACTGGGTGGACCATGTGTTCACCGCCGAGCTGATCATGCAGCAGTACGACTACCACGGTGCCTACGTCAACGGCTTCATCAACTCCCTGTTCGGGCAGCGGGATGTCACCGTCACCACCGAGGGCTACAACTACATTGCCATCGGCGACGACGTGTACATGTACACCGGCGTCACCTCCGTGGTGTCCGACGAGTCCAACATCGGCTTTATCCTGTCCAACCAGCGCACCAAGGAGACCAGCTTCTATCTGGTGGCCGGCGCCAAGGAGTATTCCGCCATGGACAGCGCCGAGGGTCAGGTGCAGCAGATGAAGTACACCGCCACGTTCCCGCTGCTGCTGAACATCTCCGACCAGCCCACATATTTCATGGCGCTGAAGGACGCGGCGCAGCTGGTGAAGATGTACGCCATGGTCAACGTCAGCCAGTACCAGATCGTGGCCACCGGCGGCACCGTGGCCGAGTGTGAGAGCAACTACCGCCGTATCCTGGCGGAGAAGGGCCTTGTCACCGGCGACGCGGCGCAGCTGCCCGTCACAGGCGGGCAGGAGATCAGCGGCGTTATCGCCGACATCCGCTCCGCCGTGGTGGACGGCAACACCCTGTACTACCTGCGGCTGAGCGGCGGCAGCACCTACTACGTCATCTCCGCCGCCGCGGCGCCGGAGGCCGTCATTTTCAACGTGGGCGACAGCGTCACCGTCCGGTGCGCCGGGGGCGAGGGCACTATCCTCACCGCCGACAGCGTTACCCGCACCGCGGTGCACGATTCCGTCAGCATCGACGAGCAGGCGGAGGATAACACCTCCGCCGAGGAGGACGCGGCTGCAGCCTGAGAAAACGCACAGAAAAACCGCCCCCTGATGCGCATGCATCAGGGGGCGGTTCGTTGTTTTTAGGCGAAATCTGAATACAAATAGTGTATTTCCTGTCGAATTATACGTTCCGTTGTCGTTATTCGATGGCCACGATGTAGTAATACACCGGCTGACCACCGGGCAGGGCGCTGACCTCCGCATCGGGGCACACCGTCTCGAACAGGGCGGCGGCGCGGGCGGCGTCCTCGTCGGACACGCCCTCACCGGCGTAGACGGTGATAAACTCGGCGCTCTTGTCCGCCGCCAGACGGGCCAGCCGCTCCAGCAGAACGTCCAGGCTGCGGTCAGTACCCAGCAGCTTGCCGTCGCACAGGGCCAGATAGTCGCCCTCGTTGATGGCGAAGCCGTCGAAATCGGAGTTGCGGGCGGCGTAGGTGATCTGGGCCGTGGTGACGTTGGCCGCGGCATCGGTCATGGCCTGCAAAATATTCTGCGGATCCGGCTCCTCCGGGTCCACGCACATCATGGCGGAGATGCCCTGGGGCACGGTGGCCGTGGGAACCACGATGACCTCCTTCTCCGACAGGCCCACGCACTGCTGGGCCGCCATGATGATGTTCTTGTTGTTGGGCAGGACGAACACCACCTCGCTGGGGGTCTGGTCGATCTCCCGGAGGATGGACTCGGTGGAGGGGTTCATGGTCTGGCCGCCGGACACGATGCGATCCACGCCCAGATCGCGGAACACGGCGGCAAGGCCGTCCCCGGCGCAGACCGCCAGAAAGCCATACCGCTTCTCCGGCGCGGCCACGGCGCAGGCGCCGTTCTCCAGCTCCTCCTCGATGGCGTCCAGATCGTCGGTGGACTGGGCCTTGCGGCCTGCCGCCAGATCCGCCGCCTGGGTGCGCATATTCTCGATCTTCGCCAGCTCCAGCGTGCCGTACTTCTGGGCCTCGTTCAGGGCGTCGCCGGGGGTGTCGGTGTGGACGTGCACCTTGAAGGACTCGTCATCCTCGCCGATGACCAGACTGTCGCCGATGCTGCCCAGATATTCCCGCAGGCCGTCCAGCGGGCGGTCCGTGGTCTTGCGGACGATAAATACGGTGTCGAAAGCGAAGGTGATGTCCTCGTCGCCGATGGCGGCAAAGTCCGCCTTCTCCTCGGTCTGCTCCTCCACCTCGGGGATCTCCTCGCCCCGCAGAGCCCGGAGCATGCCCTCCAGAATGATGAGGTAGCCCTTGCCGCCGGCATCCACCACGCCGGCCTTTTTCAGCACCGGGTTCATCTCGGTGGTCTCCGCCAGTGTGGCGTAGCCGGTCCTGATGGCCTCCTCCAGCACATACTCGGCGGAGTTCTGCTCTCCCGCCGCCTCCAGCGCCCGCTGGGCGGCCAGACGGGACACGGTGAGCACCGTACCCTCGGCGGGCTTCATCACCGCGCCGTAGGCGGTGGCCACGCCCTCCTGCATGGCGGCGGCCAGCTGTGCGCCGTCCGCCTCCGCCGTACCCTTGAGCACCTTGCTCATGCCCCGGAACAGCAGGGACAGAATGACGCCGGAGTTGCCGCGGGCGCCCCGCAGCAGGCCGGAGGCCGTGACCTTGGCGGCCTCGTCCACTGTGGCGGGCTGGCACTTGCGCAGCTCGTTCACCGCCGTCTGGATGGTCAGGCACATATTGGTGCCGGTGTCGCCGTCCGGCACCGGGAACACGTTGAGATCGTTGATGGTCTGTTTCTGCTGGGCAATGCACGCGGCGCCGAAGGCGACCATCTGCTTGAAGGCGCCGCCGCTGATCCTATCTGTCATGTCGTATTTTCTCCTTCTTAGCGATGTCACACCGTGACGGAATCCACGCAGACGTTCACCGCCTTGACGGTGACGCCGGTGTTGAGATTGACCACATATTTGACCTCGCTCATAATGGAACGGCAGACAGTGGCGATATTGACGCCGTTTTCCACGATGATATGCAGCTCGATGGAAACGGTACCGTCGTCGTTGTAGGTGACCTTGACGCCCTTGCTCATAGCCTCCGGGCGCAGGAGGTGGACCAGACCGTCCGTCATGCTGCGCTGGGCCATGCCCTTGACGCCGAAGCAGTTGGTGGCCGCCGCGCCGGTGATGGTGGTGAACACCGCGTCGCTGATGGTGATCTCACCGTGCTCAGTGGGGACTTTTATCATAGCTGACTTCCTTTCTGCGGAAATGGTAACAAATTGAATATGGACACAATTTAATACGGTATATTATATACTACTTTTCCGCGGAGTACAAGAGGAATTTCCGCGGCGCAAAAAAACAGGACCTCCGGCTGAGCCGGAGGTCCTGGGGTCGTATGCGCCGCTTAGCCGCGGCCGCCGAAGAAGTAGTTGTAGAAGTCCTGCCAGTTGTCGGGCATCTGGCCGTAGCCATTGCCGCCGTTATTGCCGCTGCTGCCGCTGCTCTGGGTGGTGTCCTCCTGCGAGCCGGTGGTCTGGGGCTGGGCGTCGAAGGTCAGCTCCGTCTCGATATACTGGCCGTTGCGGTACACGGTGAGGGTCACGGTGTCGCCGGCGCGGTAGCCCTTCATGGCGGCGGATAGATCCTGACGGGAGGTCAGGGTCTTGTCGCCCATCTTGGTGATAACGTCGCCCAGGCGCAGGCCGGCCTTGTCGCCGGCGCCGCCGGACACCACGGAGTAGACGAACACGCCCTGGGTCACGTCGATGTTATACTGCGCCGCCATCTGCTCGGTCATGGTGCCGGCGGTGATGGCCATATAGGCCTTATCCGTCACGGCGCCGTTTTCCATGATGTCGGTGATGATGCTGCGCACGTCACTGATGGGGATGGCGAAGCCCAGACCCTCCACGGTGGTGCTGGAGTAGCTGGAGTACTTGGCGGACACGATGCCCACCACCTCGCCGTACAGGTTCACCAGCGGGCCGCCGGAGTTGCCGGGGTTGATGGAGCAGTCCACCTGGATCATGTTGAAGGGGGTGCCGTCCACGTTGATGGCGCGGTCACAGCTGGAGACGATGCCCTGGCTCATGGAGAAGGTCAGCTCGCCCAGGGGGTTGCCGATGGCCAGCACGGTGTCGCCCACGTTGACGTCGGCGCTCTCGCCCAGCGTCACGGGCTGCAGGCCGGAGGCCTCGATCTTCAGCACCGCCACATCGTAGTCGCTGTCGCCGCCGATGACGGTGGCGTCATAGGTATCGCCGTTGTACAGCGTTACCTGCACGGAGCTTGCGCCGCTGATAACGTGGTAGTTGGTGACCACATAGCCGTCCTCGGTGATGATGAAGCCGCTGCCGGAGGAGGCGCTCTGGGTGGTCTGGCCGAAGATGTTGGTGCTGGTAGCGGAGCAGTTGATGGATACGGCGCTGTTCACCACGGAGGCGTACACCTCCGCCGGCTCCATTTTGGTCTGGCCGTCCACGGTCTTGACCTGCACCGACACCGGCTGGCGATCGCTCTGCTGGATGGTGGCCTTTTCGGTGCCGCTGCTTTTTGCAATGGCCGCGCCGCCCCAGCCCGCCAGACCGCCTGCCACGGCGCAGGCCAGGATCAGTGCCGTCACCTTCACTGCCGTGCGGTGGAAGAAGCCCTGCTTCTTCGGCTGCACCGGCACCCGGTTGGGATCGGGGGCGTAGTCGTCCCGGGGCAGCTGATCCCGGTTGGTGTAGCGGTACTGGTCGCTGCTTCTGAAATCATCGTTGTAATACATAAAGAATGCCTCCTTTTCGGCAAGTTCCGCTTTTTTGGCTTGTGGCGGCGGGAAAATCGTGGTATGATACCGCCGCCGGGAACTGTTTTCTGCTCTATGTCTATTAGGATAAGCAGTTTCCTTAATCCAAGCTTTAAGTTTCCGCTGGAAATTTTAACTTTTTGAAAACGAGGTGAGAGACATGCTGCGGATCGACCAGCTGCGCCTGCTGCCGGGGGAGCCGGAGGCGGCGCTGCTGTCCAAGTGCGCCCGGCTGCTGCGGGTAAAGCCGTCGGTGCTGACAGACCTGACGGTGCTGCGCCGCGCCATCGACGCCCGGGAGGGGCTGACTTTCGTGTACACCGTGGCCGTCTCCGCCCCGCAGGAGGCGGCGCTGCTCCGCCGGTGCCGGGACAAGCGGGTCACGGCGTATGCGCCGGAGCGGTACGCCCTCCCCGCCCCCGTGGCCGCTCCGGAGGTGCGCCCCATCGTGGTGGGCGCGGGGCCGGCGGGCCTGTTTGCCGCGCTGGTGCTGGCGCGGTGCGGCGCGCGGCCCATTCTGCTGGAGCGGGGCCGCTGTGTGGAGCAGCGGCAGCGGGATGTACAGCGTTTCTGGGCCACCGGTGAGCTGGATACGGAGAGCAACGTCCAGTTCGGTGAGGGCGGCGCCGGGGCCTTCTCCGACGGCAAGCTGAACACCGGCACACGGGACGTGCGGCACCGCTTCATCATGGAGCAGCTGGTATCCTGCGGCGCACCGGAGAGCATCCTCACCGACGCGCTGCCCCATGTGGGTACCGACAAGCTCCATATCGCCCTGCAAGCCCTGCGGCGGCAGCTGCTGGAGGCCGGGGCGGACATCCGGTTCGGCACACGGCTGGAGGGTCTGGCCGTACAGGACGGGGCCGTGACGGCCGTCACCGTCCGGGAGGGCGGGACGCTTTACACCCTCCCGGCACGGCAGGTGGTGCTGGCGCTGGGACACAGCGCCCGAGACACCTTTGAAATGCTGTACGGTGCGGGGCTTGCCATGGAGCAGAAGCCCTTTGCCGTGGGCGTGCGCATCGAGCACCGGCAGACGGCGGTGGACGCCGCCCGCTACCGGAGGCTGGCGGGGCACCCCTCCCTGCCGCCGGCCACCTACAAGCTGTCCTGCCACCTGCCCAACGGGCGCAGCGCCTTTTCGTTCTGCGTGTGCCCCGGCGGTCAGGTAGTGGCCGCCGCGTCGGAAACGCGGCGCGTGGTCACCAACGGCATGAGTGAATACGCCCGGGATCGGGAGAACATCAACGGCGCGCTGCTGGTGAACGTCACCCCCGCCGACTTCCCCGACAGCCATCCCCTCGCCGGCATACGGCTGCAGCGGCAGCTGGAGGACGCCGCCTTCGCGCTGGGCGGCGGCGATTACCGCGCCCCCTGTCAGCGGGTGGAGGACTTTCTGGCGGGCCGCCCCTCCGCGGGGCCGGGGAACGTGGCGCCCAGCTATCTGCCGGGCGTCACCTATACCGATCTGCACCGCTGTCTGCCGCCGTTCATCAGCGAGACGCTGGCGCTGGCGCTGCCGGAGCTGGGCCGGAGACTGAAGGGCTACGACGACTCGGACGCCCTGCTCACCGGCGTGGAGACACGCTCCTCCTCCCCGGTGCGGCTGGTGCGGGACGAACACTATGAGGCCAATATTCGCGGTGTGTACCCCTGCGGCGAGGGAGCCGGCTATGCCGGCGGCATCCTGTCCGCAGCCGCCGACGGTATGCGCTGCGCGGAAAAACTACTGGAGGTATACAGATGAAAAAGATCGCCGTTCTCGGAAATTTTCTGGAGCCGTCCCATCACGTGCTGATCGACAGCACCGCCGCACGCTGCGGCTTCGCGGCGGACTACTATCCCGACAGCCGCGTGCCGGCGGAGAAGGCCGGGCAGTATGAGGTGCTGTACGGCATGCCCAAGCCCGCCGACCTGAAGAGCTTTACGGGGCTGAAGTGGTTCTGTGGTAACTTCGCCGGGGTGGACGCCTATCTGGACGACGCCCTGTACCCCTCGCCGGACGTGATGCTCAGCAACTCCTCCGGCGCCTACGGCGTCACCATCGCAGAACACCTCATCATGGTGACGCTGATGCTGCTGCGCCACGCCCCCGCCTATGTGCGGGATGCCGACGCCCATCACTGGGGGCAGGTGGTGCCCATGCGCTCCATCATCGGCAGCACCATCACCGTGCTGGGCACCGGCGACATCGGCACGGAGTTCGCGCGCCGGGCCAAGGCCATGGGCGCCAAGTCCATCCGGGGCGTCCGCCGCACGAAAAAAGCCGCCGATCCCGCCTTTGACGGCGTGTACACCCACGACGAGCTGGACGATCTGCTGCCGGACACCGACATTCTGGTGATGGCGCTGCCCTCCACGCCGGACACTGTGGGCATCCTGTCCCGCCAGCGCATTGCTCTGCTGCCGGAGACGGCCTATGTGGTCAACGTGGGCCGGGGCACCGCCATCGACCAGCCTGCGCTGGTGGAGGCGCTGAACGCCGGGAGGCTGGCAGGCGCGGCGCTGGACGTGTTCGCCAGGGAGCCTATTCCCGACGGCGACCCGGTGTGGGAGGCCAGAAACCTGCTGATCACGCCCCACATCTCCGGGCAGATGAGTCTGGGCTATACCCGGGACAAGAACGTGGCGCTGTTCTGCGAGGATCTGGAGAACTACGCCGCCGGCAGACCGCTGGCGCGGTATGTGGACCGCCGCATCGGCTACTGAGCCAGTCATGCATGCAAAAAGGGAGCGCACATGGGACATCCCATGCGCGCTCCTTCTTCACGTTTACAGCAGCCGTCCGATGCACACGAACAGGCAGCCCAGGGCAAAAAACGCCGCGATCAGCAGCAGGATCACCGGCCAGAAGCGCCGGCCCATCACCTGCGGGTCCATGAAGGGGTAGGGGTAGCAGTGCTTCGTGTGGCCGATGGGCCTCCCTGTGGCGCCCCGCACCATGCCGAAGGCGAAGTAGGACAGCGGCAGCACCAGCCACCACACGGCGTGGCCGACAGTGAGGCCGGATTTGTCCTGCCACAGCAGCCACTGCACCACCGTCAGCCATGGCACGGCGTAGTGGACGCACAGGTTGCCGAAGCTGCTGAAGCCGATGTCGGACAGGGCCTTGCCGCGCTTTCTGGCCGAGGGCACCAGCACCCACTGGTAGATGAGGTGGGTCACGAAGATGCACAGCGTCATGCTCAGGGCGACGCCGGGGGAGCTGAGCCACCGGAACACACCGCCCTGGGGCGCCCAGCTGCTGACGCCCAGCGCCAGCTGGTACACCGCCAGCAGCAGGTTGCTGAGGTTGGTATAGAACACGAAAAAGCCGGGGCGGATATGGCCTGTCGCCGGCAGCGTGGAATGAAAATACAGTCCTGCCAGCCCCAGCAGGCCCAGAAGCAGTGCCGATATGCCCAGCATCATTCCGCCCTCAGCTCCCTGAGCCGGGCGATCTCCCGGGCGTAGCCCGCCAGATCGTTGGGCGTCTCCAGAATGAAGGGCAGGTCACGCAGGGCCGGGTGGTTGATGATGCGGGCAAAGGCCGCCTCCCCCAGATACCCCTCGCCGATACGGGCGTGGCGGTCCTTGTGGGCGCCCAGGGGGTTCATGCTGTCGTTGATATGCACCGCCTTCAACTTTGCAAGGCCGATGACCCGGTCAAACTCCGTCAGCACGCCGTCGATGTCCCCGGCGATGTCATACCCCGCGTCGGAGATGTGGCAGGTGTCCATGCAGACGCCCAGCCGGTCGCCCAGCGCCACGCGGTCCATGATCTCCCGCAGCTCCTCGAAGCGGCCGCCCACCTCCGAACCCTTGCCGGACATGGTTTCCAGCAGCACCGTGGTGTGCTGCTCCGGCTTGAGGATGGCGTTGAGGGTATCGGCGATCTGGCCGATGCCCACCTCCGTCCCCTGCTCCGTGTGGCTGCCGGGGTGGAAGTTGTAGTAATTGCCGGGCAGATGCTCCATGCGCTTCAGGTCATCCGCCAGGGTCATGCGGGCAAACTCCCGGGTGTGCTCCGTTCTGGAGCAGGGGTTGATGGTGTAGGGCGCGTGGGCCACCAGCGGCCCAAACCCGTTTTCCGCCAGCAGCGCCAGCAGCGCCGCCGCGTCGTCGGGGTCGATGGCCTTGGCCTTGCTGCCCCGGGGATTGCGGGTGAAAAACTGGAATGTATTGGCGCCGATATCCAGCGCCGTCCGCCCCATGGCCAGAAAGCCGTCGGAGGCGGAGAGGTGACAGCCGATGGTCAGCATAGTGTTGCTCCTTTCAGAGGTTCAGCGTCCGGACGTCCGCTTTGCCGTTTTCGATGGTGAGGATGCCGCAGGTGGGGCGCAGCGGGTCGCCGGCGGCGCCGGGATTCAGCACCAGCAGTGTGCCGTCGTTGTCCACCATGGGACGATGGGTGTGGCCGAACAGCAGCACCTGGGCGCCGCACTCCCGGGCGGCCCACACCGCCCGCATCACGTCGGACTTCACGCCCCGTGTGTGACCGTGGAGCATGAGGATACGCACGCCGCCCAGCTCTGTGAGCCGCTCCGGCTGGTCGCAGCTGCCGTAGTCGCAGTTGCCCGGCACGCCCTCCATGGGCAGCATGGGAAACGCCTGCCGCAGCTTTTCCAGATCCCGCTGGCAGTCGCCCAGATGGAGCACATAGTCCGGATGGGTCTGCTCCACCGCCTGTATGAGTTTGTCCACCTTTCCGTGGGAATCGGATACCACCAGAATGTTCATAGGCCACCCCGCGATTTTTATTCCGGGGTATTTTACCACAAAACGGTTGAAAACACAATTCATTTCCCGTATGATTAGGGCAAATGAGAGGAGGTGTTGTCATGACCGGCGGTGTGGTGGAGCTGGATCTCCACGGCATGAATACCTATCAGGCGCAGATCGCGGTGGACGCAGCCCTGCGCCGGGCCGGCGCGGGCACCTACCGGCTGCGGCTGATCCACGGCTATCGCGGCGGCACGGCTATCCGGGACATGCTGTGGCTGACCTACGGGCGGCGCAGCCAGGTGAAGCGTCTGGTCAGCGTCAGCGAGGGCGTGACCGAGCTGGTGCTGCGGGAATACTATTGACGCAAGTTGTTGCAATAAGTGAGGTATAAAGGCATGAAGCTTGCACAGATACAGATGCGGGTACAACCCGACAAGGCGGAAAACCTCCGCCATGCGGAGGCGCTGCTGGCCCGCGTGAAGGGCGCGGACATGGCGGTGCTGCCGGAGATGTTCTGCTGTCCCTACGACAACGGCTGCTTCCGCGCCTACGGCGAGGCGGAGGGCGGTGAGGCGTACCGGATGCTGTCCCGGGCCGCAGCGGAAAACGGCCTGTGGGTGGTGGGCGGCTCCCTCCCAGAGCTGGACGGCGGCAGGGTGTACAACACCAGCTATGTGTTCCGTCCCGACGGGCGCTGCGCGGCCCGGCACCGGAAAATGCACCTCTTTGACATCGACGTGGCCGGCGGCCAGCAGTTCCGGGAGTCGGACACCCTGACGGCGGGCGACACGGTGACGGTGTTCGACACGCCGTGGGGGAGGATGGGGCTTTGCATCTGCTTCGACCTGCGGTTCCAGGAGCTGGCGCGGCTGATGACGCTGGAGGGCGCGCAGGTGCTGGTGGTGCCGGCGGCCTTCAACATGACCACCGGCCCCGCCCACTGGGAGCTGCTGTTCCGGCAGCGGGCCGTGGATGAGCAGCTATTCACCGTGGGCGTCTCCCCCGCCCGGGACGAAACGGCGTCCTATGTGGCGTGGGGGCACTCCATCGTCTGCGATCCGTGGGGCACGGTGCTCCATCAGTGCGGCGCAGGCGAGGAGGTGGCGGTGACGGAGCTGGAGCTGGAGCAGGTGTCCGCCATACGCGGGCAGCTGCCGATCCTTTCGGCACGGCGGACGGACATCTACGACATCCGAAAAAAGTGATTGCCAAGGGACGGCAAACAGTGTATAATCGCAAAAAAAATACGTCGGAGGTCCTTCATCATGAAGAAAAAATATGCAGAGATGACATTGCCTGAGCGGCAGGCGGAATACGCGGCCCTGCAGGCGGCATACCAGGACGCCAAGGCGCTGCATCTGGCGCTGAACATGGCCCGGGGCAAGCCGGGCCGGGAGCAGCTGGATCTGGTGACGCCCATTTTCGGGCTGCTGACAAAGCCGGAGCAGTTCGTGTCCGACGGCGTGGAGACCCGGAACTACGGCGAGGTGGCGGGCATCCCCGCGGCGCGGCGGCTGTTCGCGGACATTCTGGGCTGCAAGCCGGAGCAGGTGTTCGTGGGCGGCAACGCCAGCCTTCAGCTGATGTACGACGCCATCTCCAAGGCGTTCACCCACGGTCTGCTCCACAGCGAGAAGCCCTGGGGCAAGCTGGACAAGGTGAAGTGGATCTGCCCGGTGCCCGGCTATGACCGGCACTTCAAGGTGACGGCCAGCTTCGGCGCGGAGATGATCTCCGTGCCCATGACCGCCGACGGCCCCGACATGGACATGGTGGAGGAGCTGATCCGCGACCCGGCGGTGAAGGGCATGTGGAACGTGCCCAAGTACTCCAACCCCGAGGGCGTGGTGTACTCGGAGGAAACCGTCCGCCGTCTGGCGGCCATGAAGCCCGCCGCCCCGGACTTCATGCTGATGTGGGACAACGCCTACTGCATCCACGAGTTCGACTGCGGCTTCGTGCCCTTCCCCGACATCATCGGGCTGTGCGCCCAGTACGGCAACGCCGACATGGTGTACGAGTTCGCGTCCACCAGCAAGGTGACATTCCCCGGCGCGGGCGTGGCAGTGATGGCGGCCAGCGAGGCCAACATCGACTACTTCACGAAGCTCATCAACATCCAGACCATCGGCTATGACAAGATCAACCAGCTGCGGCATGTGCTGTTCCTTCAGGACCGGGCGCACACGCTGGCACTGATGAAGGAGCACGCGGCCATTCTCGCGCCCAAGTTCCACGCGGTGCTGGACGGTCTGGATCGGGAGATCGCGCCGCTGGGCATCGCGGACTACAAGCGGCCTGTGGGCGGTTATTTCGTCAGTCTGGACGCCATGCCCGGCTGTGCCAAGCGGACGCTGGCCCTGTGCAGGGAGGCGGGCGTCACCATGACCGGCGCGGGGGCTACGTTCCCCTACGGCATCGACCCCAACGACAGCAATATCCGTATCGCCCCCTCCTTCCCGCCGGTGGCGGAGCTGGAGCAGGCCATCGCCGTGTTCTGCATCTGCCTGCGGATGGCGGCGCTGGAGAAGCTGGGCATCTGAAAACGAAATGCATATAAAAAGAGCGCTGCGGCACAGCCGCAGCGCTCTTTTTATGCGATCTTATCCTCTGCCGCTGACGCGCAGGCGGTTCAGGGCGCGGGCCAGATTGCCCTGGGCCAGCTGATACTCCGCCATGCTGCGCTTCTGCCGCAGCTGCTCCTCCGCCTCCTCGCGGGCGCGGAGGGCGCGGTTCACGTCGATGTCCTCCGGACGCTCGGCGGCGTCCACCAGCAGCAGCACGCGGCCGTCCTCGATCTTGAACAGGCCGGGCGCCACGGCGGCGCGGCGATGCTCGCCCTCCGCCGTCTCGAACCGCAGCTCGCCGGCGCAGATGGCGCCCACAGCGTCGCTGTGGTTTGCCAGAATACCGAACTCGCCGTCGGTGGTTGGCACCACCAGCGACACGCAGTCACCCCGGTAGAAGGGGACGCTGGCCGCCAGAATATCCAGATGGAACGGGGCCGCCATCACATGCCGCCTTTCTTCATCTGCTCCGCCTTGCGGATCACATCGTCGATGGTGCCGGCGTTGAAGAAGGCCGCCTCGGGATACTCGTCCATGCTGCCGGACAGGATCTCCTTGAAGCCGCGCAGCGTCTCGTGCAGCGGCACGAACACGCCGGGGGCGCCGCTGAACTTCTCCGCCACATAGAAGGGCTGGGACAGGAAGCGCTGGATGCGGCGGGCGCGGGCGACGGTCTTTTTATCCTCGTCGCTGAGCTCCTCCATGCCCAGGATGGCGATGATATCCTGCAGCTCACGGTACTTTTGCAGCGTGGACTGGACGGCGCGGGCGATGTTGTAATGCTCCTCGCCCACGATATCCGGCTCCAGGATGCGGGAGGTGGACTCCAGCGGGTCTACGGCGGGGTAGATGCCCTGCTCCGCGATCTTACGGCTCAGCACGGTGGTGGCGTCCAGGTGGGAGAACGTGGTGGCGGGGGCGGGGTCGGTCAGGTCGTCGGCGGGGACGTACACCGCCTGCACGGAGGTGACGGAGCCGTCCTTGGTGGAGGTGATGCGCTCCTGCAGAGCGCCCATCTCGCCGGCCAGCGTGGGCTGGTAGCCCACGGCGGAGGGCATACGGCCCAGCAGCGTGGATACCTCGCTGCCCGCCTGAACAAAGCGGAAGATGTTGTCGATGAACAGCAGCACGTCCTTGTGCTCCATATCGCGGAAATACTCGGCCATGGTCAGGCCCGACAGCGCCACGCGCATACGGACGCCGGGGGACTCGTTCATCTGGCCGAAGACCAGCGCCGTCTTGTCGGAGACGCCGCTCTCCTGCATCTCGCCCCACAGGTCATTGCCCTCGCGGCTGCGCTCGCCCACGCCGGTGAAGATGGAATAACCGCCGTGCTCCATGGCCACGTTGTGGATCAGCTCCTGAATAAGCACGGTCTTGCCCACGCCGGCGCCGCCGAACAGACCGATCTTGCCGCCCTTGGGGTACGGCTCGATAAGGTCGATGACCTTGATGCCCGTTTCCAGAATATCGGCGGCGGGCATCTGCTCGGCAAACGAGGGGGCGGGGCGGTGGATCTCCCAGCGGGGCGCATCGGCGCTGACAGGCGCCTCGCCGTCGATGGGGTCACCCAGTACGTTGAACATGCGGCCCAGCGTGGCCTCGCCCACAGGCACGGCGATGCCGCGGCCGGTAGCGGTAACGGTCAGGCCCCGGCTGAGGCCGTCGCTGCCGGCCATCATGACGCAGCGCACCGTCTTGTTTTCCAGATGCTGCTCCACCTCCATGGTGTAGCGCGTGCCGTTTGCCTCCACGGTCAGCGCCTCATTGATGGCGGGCAGGCTCCCCTCCGGGAAGCATACGTCGATCACGGGGCCGGAAATGCCCGTGATGGTTCCTTGTTTCATTGAGGTCAGCCCTCCTTTTCTTTCTTGCTGCGCTGGGCGCGCTCACCGGCGGAGACCTCGGTGATCTCCTGGGTGATGGCGGCCTGACGCGCCCGGTTGTACTGCACGGACAGATCCTTCAGCAGCTCCTCCGCGTTCTGATCCGCCGCGTTCATGGCGGTCATGCGGGCGGACTGCTCACTGCAGAAGCTGTCCACCAGCGCGCTGTAAATGAAGCCGGTAAGGCAGCTGCGCACCGCGTTGTCCAGCACGGCGGCGGGGCTGGGGATGAACTCGAACACGGGGCCGCCGGCGGTATGTGCCGCCGCGGCGGAGAACCGCTCCCGGTGCAGGGGCAGCAGCTGCGCCTGACGCACCGTGGCCTCCAGTCCGTTTTTCATATCCGTGTAAATGACGTGTACGGCGTTGATGGCACCGGCGTCGTACCGCTCCAGCAGCAGCTCACCGATCTGGCGGGCGCGCCGCAGCGTGGGGTTCTGGGCGGTGTAGAGAAAGCTCTTTTCGATGGGGATGCCCCGCTGACTGAACCAGCGGCGGCCGTACTCGCCCACCACATACAGCACCGCGCCCTCGTTGGCGGACAGGAACTGCTGGGCCTGACGGATGGCGTTCTGGTTATAGGCGCCGGCCAGGCCCTTATCCGCCGTGATCAGCAGGCAGGCAGCCACGCCGGGCAGCGGCTTTGCGTGGGGATCCTCCGGCATCAGGTAGCGGCTGTCGATGCTGCTGTCGGCATTGAACACGCGGCCGATCTCCGTCTGCAGAGCGTCGAAATAGGGGCGGGTATTGCTCAGGTCCTGCTTGGCCTTGCGCAGCTTGGCCTGAGAGATGAGGTACATGGCATGGGTGATCTTCTGGGTCTGCCGGACGCTTCCGATGCGGCGGCGGATCTCACTTGTGCTGGCCATGGCCTCACCGCCCGCCTGCGCGCCGGAACTTCTCCAGCGCGGTCTTTGCAAAGTCCACGATCTGGCCGCGCACCTCGTCGGTCAGCGCCGCGCCCTGCTCCAGCTCCTGCATGAGCTGGGGCCGTCCGGCGGCAAACTCGCCCAGGATGAAGTCCCGGAGCTGGCAGACCTGGGCCACCGGCACCTGCTGATAGATGCGGGCCATGGCCGTCACCAGCGTGACGATCTGCTGGGCCTGACTGAGCGGGCTGCACCGGCCCTGACGCAGGATGTACATCAGGCTCTGGCCGTAGGCCAGCTGGTTCTTGGTGTCCTCGTCCAGGTCGCTGGAGAACTGGGTAAAGACCTCCATCTCGCGGTACTGGGCCAGATCGAGACGCAGGGTGCCGACCGCCTTCTTCATGGCCTTGGTCTGGGCCGCGCCGCCCACACGGGACACGGAAAGGCCCACGTTCACGGCGGGACGGTGACCGGAGAAGAACAGGCTGCTCTCCAGGAAGATCTGGCCGTCGGTGATGGAGATGATGTTGGTGGGGATGTAGGCGGACACGTCGCCGGCCTGGGTCTCCACGATGGGCAGGGCGGTCATGCTGCCGCCGCCGCGCTCGTCGCTGAGACGGGCGGCACGCTCCAGCAGGCGGGAGTGCAGATAGAACACGTCGCCGGGGTAGGCCTCACGGCCGGGAGAGCGTCCCAGCAGCAGGCTCAGGGCGCGGTAGGCGATGGCGTGCTTGGAAAGATCGTCGTAGACGATGAGCACGTCGCGGCCCTTGTTCATGAAATACTCGCCGATGGACGCGCCGGCATAGGGTGCGATATACTGCATGGAGGCGGACTCGCCGGCGCTGGCGCAGACGATGATGGTATAGGCCATGGCGTCGTGCTTGCGCAGCATCTCCGCGATCTGCGCCACGGAGCTGGCCTTCTGGCCGATGGCCACATAGATGCACACCATATCCTTGCCCTTCTGGTTCAGGATGGTGTCGATGGCGATGGACGTCTTGCCGGTCTGGCGGTCGCCGATGATCAGCTCACGCTGGCCCCGGCCGATGGGGAACATGGAGTCGATGGACAGGATGCCCGTCTGCATGGGGGTATTCACCGGCTGACGGTCGATGATGCCGGGCGCCGGGCTTTCGATCATGCGGTAGTCGTCGGCGGGGATGTCGCCGCAGTCGTCGATGGGCGCGCCCAGCGCGTCCACCACGCGGCCGATCATGGCGTCGGACACGCCGATGCCGGCGGTCTTGCCGGTTCGGTACACGGCACTGCCCTCGCTGACCTCCTCCACACGGCCGAACAGGATGCAGCCGATGCGGTGACCCCGCAGCTCCTGCACCATGCCCCGGATGCCGCCCTCAAAGAGCAGGATCTCGCCGTAGGCCGCGTCCTCCAGGCCGTCCACATAGGCGATGCCGTCCGCCACGGACAGGACGCTGCCCACCTCGCGGGCGCAGACCTCGGGCACCCAGTCCCGGACGGTGTCGCGGATCAGAGGGATCACGGACTGGCCGCCGGCCTTCAGGGCGGCAAGGCGCTCCTTCAGCTGGCCCAGACGACCCTCCGCCGTCCAGTCGATGACCTCGGAGCCGATCTCGATGCGGAAGCCGCCGGACGCGGTCTTATCCTCCTGCCACGAAAGCTCCACCGGCCGGCCGTATTTCTTTGCCAGCACTTCCTCCAGTCTGGCGCGCTGCGCGTCGTCGGGCGGGCAGGCGCTCAGCAGTCTGGCGGTCAGGCGGGGATCATTCGTGCTCATGCTTCTCCTCCCCCTCGGCTGCGTTCACGAACGCGTCATAGGCGTGGGAAGTCTCCTTCGCCAGCAGCTTCTCCATGGCGGCCTCCGCGATGGACACGGCCTCGCGGTTGGCCTCGGCCACGATCTTCTTGCGGTCGTTCTCCGCGTTCTCGCGGGCGGCGGCAACGATCTTGTCCGCCTGCTCGCGGGCGGCGTCACGCTGCTGCTGGGCATAGGTCTCGGCCTCCCGGGCGGCAGCGGCGCGCTTTTCGTCCAGCTCCGCGTCCAGCGCGGCCTGACGCTGCTGCATGGCCGCTTCCATCTCGGCAGTGGCCTTCTCCCGCTCCGCGGCGGCGGTCTCCATGTCCTGATAGTGCTTGGCGCGCTTATCCATGAAGTTCTTCACCGGCTTGAACAGCAGCAGGTACAGACCGCCCACCAGAATGGAGAAGTTGAACAGGTGCAGCAGGATCTGCTGCCAATCAATATTCAGAGGGATGTTCATAGCTTCTCTCTCCGTTTCTTACAGCACAAAGATGATGAGGATGACCACCAGCAGGGCGTAGATGATGGCGGTTTCCAGGAACACAAGGCCCAGCATCATGGTGGTGCGGATCTTGCCCTCGGCCTCCGGCTGACGGGCGATACCCTCAGCGGACTTGGAAATGGCCATGCCCATGCCGATGGCGCCGCCGGCGGCGGCGATGCCGATGGCGATGGCGGACGCCATGGCCTTGGCGCTGTCAACGCTGCTGTCGGTGGTCTGCTCCGTCTGGGCAGAGGCATCGGCGGCAGGCTCGGTGTCGGCGAACGCGGTAACGGTGAACAGTGCGGTCAGGGCCAGCACCAGGCACAGCAGCAGGGCAACAGCCTTCTTATTGGTCAGTTTCTTCATAATCTCTCTTTCCTCCGTCAGTTATTTACAGTTTCAGCTTTGACTTTTTTGGCTTTCTTGGGCTTGGGCGCGTGCTTCTCCGTGGTCTCCCCGTAGAACATGGAGGTCAGGGTGGTCAGCACATAGGCCTGGATCAGCGCGTGGAGCAGGGTGAACAGCACCGCCACGATCACGGGGATCACGTAGCTCAGGGTCACATAGTAGTAGACCAGCTCCGTCACCAGCAGGCCGCTGAGCAGCGCGCCGAACATACGAAAGCTCATGGAAATGGGCAGGGAGAAGTCCTTCAGCGCCTTGCCCGCGCCCTTGAGGCCGTTGGCCACGATGCCGCCCACCAGAATGACGCCGTAGGACAGGCAGCCCAGAGAAATGGCGGCGTTCACGTCGGACAGCGGGGCCGGCAGGGCGATGGTATGGCCGTTGGTGGTGATGGCCTGAAAGCCGAACAGCTCAAACAGCGTGCCGATAAAGATGTACACGCCGGCGCCGAAGATATAGGCGCCCAGAAACTTGTTGCGGTGCGGGCTGTTGCCCTTGGCCATGCCGTCAAACATACCCACCACGGTCTCGATGGCCATCTGCAGCTTGCCGGGCACCAGCTTGAAGCGGGGGATCACCAGCAGCCGCAGCAGCAGCGCCGTCAGCAGGATGACGCCCACCACCACCAGCGAGGATATGTATGCGGGGTTCACGTCCTTCAGTCCAAACAGACTGATGCGGTTCGTCCCGTGGAGCACCGCGTCACGCATGGCCTCCTGCACCGATTCCGACTTCCCGTGTCCCGGGATCAGCAGAGAACCGGCCAGCAGGGCCGCCGTGATCAGCAGCCACCCCACGATGAACCTTGTTTTCTTCTTTTTTTCCATTCCTTTATCACCTTCACATACGATCGGGATTTTGTGCCGCTGCGTCGTATTTACGGCACCTGCGGCACGATATCCTCCCGGCGCGGAAAGGTTCCTTAACGAAATCTTTACACGTCGGGTCAGCATCTTGACGCTTCGTTTTTTATTATAATAAAAACAGGCATATAACACAAGCATTTTTTCGTCAGATGTGCCCAGATATTTCCGGGTTTTTAGCCGGAAAGAGGACAGCCCGCGGGAAATGTCCAAAAAAGGCGGGCGCCTGCGGATACGGCCGACGGGTCATGATTTCCTTTTTTTGGCAAATGCTGCCTTTTTGCGCGGGGACATCTTGCCCTTCTGCGCCGGCTGTCGCGCCGTGGGCGTGCCCCGGCGGCCCCGGTTGCCCGCGGTCTCCTTCCGGGGACGGCGGGCGGGACGCTCCGGCTTCTCCGGCTTGGCCGGCGGCTGGCCGTAGGGCTCGCCCTTCCGGGGGCGCAGCAGGCACTCCTTCCCGTAGCCGATGAGGTCGGTGCGGCCTGTCTCCTCCAGCGCCTCCACCACCAGCGCACGCTTTTCCGGACGGGACCACTGAAGCAGCGCACGCTGCATGGCCTTTTCCTTCGGGTCCCGCGCCACGTAGACGGGGGACATATCGCGGGGGTCGATGCCGGTGTAGTACATACAGGTGGAGAGGGTGCCGGGGGTGGGATAGAAATCCTGCACCTGCTCGGGGGTGCGGCCGTTCCTGTGGAGGAACTCCGCCAGCTTCACCGCGTCGCTGAGGGTGCAGCCGGGATGGCTGGACATCAGGTAGGGCACCAGATACTGCTCCGTGCCGTCCTGCTCGTTGAGCTTCTTATACTGCCGCCAGAACTTCAGGAACACGTCGAAGTGGGGCTTGCCCATGTAGTCCAGTACCGAGCTGACACAGTGCTCCGGCGCCACCTTCAGCTGGCCGGAGATATGATACTGCACCAGTTCCCGGAAGAACTCCTTGTTCCTGTCCTGCAGCATATAGTCGTAGCGGATGCCGGAACGGACGAACACCTTTTTGATCTTGGGCAGCTGCCGCAGCCTTTGCAGCAGCTGCGTATACTCGGAGTGGTCGGCGTCCAGATTGGGACACGGCTCCGGGGCAAGGCAGCTGCGGTTCCTGCACATGCCGCACTTTTTCTGCTTCTGGCAGCTGGTGTGGCGGAAGTTGGCGCTGGGGCCGCCCACATCGTGGATGTAGCCCTTGAACTGGGGATCCTCCGCCAGCAGCTGCGCCTCCTCCACCACGGAGTCGATGGACCGGCTGGTGACCATGCGGCCCTGATGGAAGGCCAGGGCGCAGAAATTGCAGCCGCCGAAGCAGCCCCGGTTGTGGGTGATGGAGAACCGCACCTCCTCGATGGCGGGGATGCCCTGGGTGTACATGGGGTGCACCTCCCGTGTGTAGGGCAGGGCGTACAGGCGGTCCAGCTCCTCCCGCCGCAGGGGGCGGGCCGGGGGATTCACCACCAGCAGGCGGCCCTCGCAGGGCTGGAGCACGGCGCAGCCCCGGATGGGGTCGTGCTCGTCGTACTGGATCTTCGTGGCGCGGGCATAGGCCTCCTTATCGGCGCAGACCTCCTCATAGGAGGGGCAGGGCGCCCTGTGGAAGCGGCAGCCGCTGTCGTCGGCGGCGATGTAGGCCGTGCCGGGTACGTCGGTGATCTCCTGCACCGGCGTCTTTTTCGCAAGGCGGCGGGCGATCTCCGCCGTGGCGCTCTCCCCCATGCCGTAGACCAGCAGGTCGGCGGGGGCGTCAAACAGGATGCTGCGGCGCACCCGGTCGTCCCAGTAGTCGTAGTGGGCGAAGCGGCGCAGGGATGCCTCCAGCCCGCCGATGATGATGGGCATGTCGGGGAACGCCTCCCGGGCGCGGTTGGTGTAGACGATGGTGGGGCGGTCAGGCCGATGGCCCATTTCGCCGCCGGGGCTGTACAGATCCCGGGTGCGGCGGCGCTTGGCCACCGTGTAGTGAGCCACCATAGAGTCCAGATTGCCGCCGCCGATGAACACGCCGTACCGGGGCTTGCCCATGGCGCGGAACGCCTCCGCCGAGTGCCAGTCCGGCTGGGCCAGAATGGCCACGCGGTAGCCCTCCGCTTCCAGCAGGCGGGCGATGAGTGTGGAGCCAAAGCTGGGGTGGTCGATGTAGCCATCGGCGGTGACCACCAGAAAATCATAGTAATACCAGCCGCGCTCGATCATCTCCTCGCGGCTGACAGGCAGAAATATCTCGCCTCTTGTCATGGGGCAGCTCCTTTCAGGGACGGTATTCCGCCGGGATGGGCGGCAGCTGGACGCGGATGTCCTTTTCCATCACATCGCCTTCCAGCGGATAGAAGCCCAGGCGGGCGAAGAACCGGCGCAGCTCCCTGTCGCCGCAGCGCAGGCGCAGGTATTCCGCGCTGCGATGGCGCCAGTATAGCAGTACGCGGCCCATGGGGGCGATGCCGTGGCCGGTGCCGCGGTACGCGGGGTCCAGCCAGTACCAGCCCAGACGGCCCACGCCCGGCGCCTCCTCCGGCAGGAGCTGCAGCGCGCCGATGAACGTCCCGCCGCAGCGGATACCCACGGCCTCGCCGCCGGCGGGAACGTGAAAGCGGTCACGCAGCTCCTCCGGCAGGGGGACGTAGTCCTCGCCGGGATCCACCATGTCGGCGCTGCGCCACCAGCTCTGGCGCGCGAAGGTGGACAGGCCCGCCGCCGTCAGGTGGCTGTTGTCGTCGCGGTATTCCACCCGGAGCGCCCCGTCGTCCCATGTCAGCAGGGACACGGCGGTGTTGTCGCCGTGGGGCGTATCGCCGATGCCGGAGAGTGGGACGCCCTGCAAGGTACCCAGCACGATGCGCAGCGCAGCGCCGTGGGAGAACACGGCCACGGTGCCGCCGTCATGGGCGGCGCCGATGCGGTGCAGGGCGGGGATGTAGCGGTCCAGCACCTGCTGGGCCGTTTCGCCGCCCTCCACGCGCCACAGATCCACCCGGCGGTTGAAGTGGTACATCTCCTCCGGGTACTGCTTGTTCAGCTCGTGCCAGGGATGATCCTCCCACACGCCCATGTGGATCTCCCGGAAGGCCGGCTCCAGATGGAGCGGCAGCGCCTTGGGCAGCCAGATGGCCCGGGCGGTGGTCTGTGTACGATAGAGGTCACTGGCGTACACCGCGTCGATGTCCACATCGTGAAACCGCTGACGCAGGGCGTCGATCTGCCGGTAGCCTCGGTAGTTGGTGATGAGGCCGTTGTGCCAGCCGTGGGCGATGCGGTAGAGGTTGCCCTCCGCCTCCGCGTGGCGGATGAGATAGATCTTCGTCATACCACCGTCACCCACTGCTTCATCTCGCGGACGGCGCTGTCCACGGCCGCTGCTGCATCCGGGGCGAATTGCAGGTCAAAATCCACGGTCATCGCGCCGTGGCCGTACTCGTCAAAGGCGGGAACGGCGTTCTCGCCGTCGCACTCCGGCAGCAGCAGGAAGGACTTGGGACACAGGCGGCGCACATCCCGGATATCCAGGCTGTACCCGCTGCCCACCACCAGAGACGCGCCCCGGCGGGCCATCTGCTCCGCCACCGCCAGATACAGCGGGCGGTCACCGGCCATCAGGCTCTGCACCTCGCCGCCGCTTTTGTTGCAGGTGCGTACCAGTGCAAAGGGCGCCTGTTCCCCGGCGTCGCAGCAGTCGCTGCCCATGTAGGGGTCTACGGTGATGGCATCGGCGCCGTAGCTCTGCCACAGGGCAGGCGCCTCCGCACCCATGCCCAGAATGACGTACAGTCCCTTGGCGTGGGCGGCGCTGATAAGATTGGCCAGCACGTCCGCGCCCATCATGCCATAGCGCAGGTAGCTGGCGCCGTGGAGCATGACGGCAGGCAGCTTCTCCGCCGCCGCGTCCAGCAGGGCCGTGCCGTGGTAGCGCAGAGCCTCCGCCTCGGCCATGCTGCCGGGGCCGAACATATCGGTAAAGTTTTTCAGGATCTTGGGGCTGAGCTTCTCCAGCTCCGGCCGCAGGCCCAGGGCCAGCGGCGTTTTCTTCTCGCGGATGCGCTGCTGCAGGACTGTAACGGACATGAATACGTCCTCCTTTGTGTCGTGAAAAATACATTAAATAATATTATAACGCGGCGCAGGTGGATTTGGCAAGAAACACCGCGTGTTTTTTTACGCGGGCGGGAGATACTGCCACTGTACGGAAAAGGAGTGATGCAAAATGAACATGACCGCATTTCTGCGGGGCGTATGCGTCGGCATGGTGGCCGGCGCGGCGGTGGACATGGCGGCGCATCCCTACCCGAAGGCCAGAAAAACCGCTGTCGGCAAGGCCATGCAGCGGATGGGTAACGCTCTGGACTCGGCGCTGGTCACTGTCACGTCCATGCTGCACTGAGGTATCGCACGCGCGGCGGCGGCGGGAGGACGGCTCCCTCCGCCGCCGCTCCGTGTAAAAAAAGCGCCGTTTTCCGGGAATTCCATCTTGACAAGACCGCTTTTTTTGTTATAATAGTCAGTGCTGTTCGTCGCAGAACTGAATATATGCAGTGGTATCGAAGAGGTCATAACGAGCACGACTGGAAATCGTGTTGTCGTCAAAAGCGGCACGAGGGTTCGAATCCCTCCCACTGCGCCAGAAAAGCCTGAACGATGCCATGCGGTTCACACCGCATGGCATCAGGCATCTTTCCCCGCCGGATCATACGATACCCCGACCGCTCCCGAGCTGTCGGGGCCGTTTTTCAGCATCGGTTTTCACCACGCCGGACATACACCAAAGGAAGGAGTGCATTTTTATGGCCGCTGCCACCACAAAGGACATGACCCACGGCGTACCCTGGCGGCTTATCGCCGGATTCGCCATCCCCATTTTCCTGAGTCAGCTGTTCCAGCAGCTCTACAACACCGCTGACTCCCTGATCGTCAGCAACTTCCTGGGAGACAATGCGCTGGCCGCCGTCAGTGCCTCCGGCCCGCTGATCTTCCTGCTTATCAGCTTTTTCGCCGGCGCCGCCAGCGGCGTGGGCGTGGCTATCTCCCGCTACTTCGGCGCAGGGGATTATGATAAGGTGTCCCGCGCCGTCCACACCGCCGTGCTGCTGGGACTGATCAGTAGCCTGATCCTCACCGTCATCGGCGTTTTGTTCACCCCCACCCTGCTGCGGTGGATGGACACTGACCCGGAGGTGCTGCCCGACGCCATCGCCTACTTCCGGTGCTACTTCGCCGGTGTAGGCGCGGGTGTGATGTACAACACCTTTACAGGCATCATGAACGCGCTGGGCGACAGCAAGCGCCCGCTGTACTTCCTGATCGTCTCCTCCCTGACCAACGTGGTGCTGGACCTGCTGTTCGTGGCGGTGCTGCGCTGGGGCGTGTGGTCGGCGGCGCTGGCCACCATCATCTCCCAGGCACTCAGCGCCGTGCTGTGCGTCATGCACCTTGCCAAGAAGGGTACCATCTACCAGCTGAAGCTGTCCGCCCTGCGGATCGACGGTCCGCTGCTGCGGGAGATCCTGCGCTACGGCCTGCCCGCCGGTATCCAGAACTCTGTCATCGGCCTTGCCAACGTGGTGGTGCAGACCAACATCAACTCCTTTGGCAAGATGGCCACCGCCGCCTACGGCGCGTACTCCAAGATCGAGGGCTTCGCCTTCCTGCCCGTCACCAGCTTCACCATGGCCATCACCACCTATGTAGGGCAGAATCTGGGCGCGGGCATGAAGCCCCGTGCCAGAAAGGGCGCTATTTTCGGCATCGCGGCGGCAGCCGTCATTGCGGAGATCATCGGCGTTATCACCTATCTGGCTGCGCCGTGGCTGGTGTCCCTGTTCTCCCGCACGCCGGAGGTTATCCGGCTGGGCGTGCTGGAGACGCGGACCATCTGCCTGTTCTACTGCCTGCTGGCCTTCTCCCACGCCATCGCCAGCGTTTGCCGGGGCGCGGGCAAGGCCTTCGTACCCATGACCATCATGCTGGGCGTCTGGTGCGTGTTCCGTATCCTGTACATCACCGCCATCATGCACTGGCGGCACGAGATCGTCTACGTCTACTGGGCCTACCCCATCACATGGGCCATCAGCTCGGTGATCTACCTGTTCTACTTCCTGTTCTCCAACTGGCAGGACGGGTTCGATCCCCAGCCGGAGCTGCCGGAGCACAAGCATCACCATCACCACTTCCACCTGTTCCACCACAAATAAGACGCATAAAAGCAGCGCATCCGCTTTCGCGGATGCGCTGCTTTTATTCCCCCCCTGCCGAGTCGCAAGGATATCCGTGTGGTTTTACCGCTTTCTGCGGCGCAGGACGATGAGGCCCGCGCCGGACAGGGCTGTGGAGGCGGCGTACACCGCGAGGCCCGCGTCAAAGGTCTTGGGCGAGTTGTAGCCGCCGGTGGCGCCGCTCAGGCCGGTGCCGGAGGTGCCGCCGCTGCCGGTACCCGTGGTATTGCCGTTGCCGGTACCGGAGGAATTGCCGTTACCATTGCCGTTACCATTGCCGGTGACGGTCAGGGTATAGCCCCGCCAGATATGATTGCGGGTGTAGTAATCGGTGCGGGTCTCTTTGATGACGACCTTGCCATCCTCATAGTCATCGCCGTGATAGGTCAGCTTGGAGCCATCGTAGGTGGTTTTCATCATGGTCTTGTCCTCCCGCTCCGGGCAGGTGTAGGTGCCGTCGGGCAGGTCGTCGTAGTTGGCGACGGTCATGACCACGGTATCGTTATCCACGGTGTAGGTGATGTTCACCACGCCCAGATCAGGGAAGCCCACGGCCAGTGTGCCGCTCGTCCCACCAAAATACTTTTTCGCATCGGTAAAGGTGGTGCTCTTTCCGGTGAGATCGAAGGTCTTGTTGTCGTGTTCGTCCGTGTATTCATTGACAACAGTGGTCTTGACCGTCGTATGGCTGCCGCCGGTGACATCCGTGACGCCGGCCAGCGCTGGGGTCAGGAGCAGCAGGGTCATGCACAGCGCCAGCAGCAGGCCCAGCAGGCCCCGGTGGGTGCAGTCGTTCTTCTTCATAGGCAGTACCTCCCTGTGGGTGTTTTCCCTTATTCTACCATATACAGCGGCGGGCGCAACAGAGTTGCCGGCGTTGCCAACTGCCAGTTGCGGAAACAAAATTTCCGGCGTATAATGGCGGCAAAGCAACACAGGAGGTGCGCTATGCGTTTTTGTCAGCAACTGCAGATATGGATGGAGCAGGTGGACTGCCGGGCCAGCGAGCTTTGCGCCCGGGCGGGGATCACCGCGCCGTCCCTGAGCCGCTACCGGTCGGGAGAGCGGACGCCGGGGCGGGATTCCGCCGCCATGGACGGCCTGTGCCGGGCGCTGGCGGCACTGGCGGAGGAGAAGGGCGTCCCCGGTCTGACGGAGCAGACGGTGCGGGCGGGGTTCCTGGCCTGCGAGGAGTACGCCGACCACCGGCGCACCCATCTGCGGGAGAATTTCAACACGCTGGTGGAGGTGATGGAGGTCAGCGTCAGCCGTCTGTGCCGGTACGCCAACTACGACCCGTCCACCATTTTCCGGTTCCGCAGCGGAGCGCGGCAGCCGGCGGAGCCGGAGCGGTTCGCCCAGGCGGTGGCCGCCTATGTGTCCCAGGAGCTGGACGACGTGCAGCACCGGGAGATCGCCGGCAAGCTGCTGGGCTGCGGGGCCGATGCGCTGGCCGACCGGGCCGTGTACTGCCAGCGGGTGCAGGACTGGCTGCTGGGCAGCCACGCCCCCCGGCAGGACGACGTCCGCCACTTTCTGGCGAAGCTGGACGAGTTCGACCTGAACGAATACATCCGCTCCATCCGGTTCGACGAGCTGAAGGTGCCCACGGCGCCGTTCCAGCTGCCCACGTCCCGCAGCTATTTCGGCCTGCAGCAGATGATGGAGAGCGAGCTGGACTTCATGAAGGCGGCGGTGCTGTCCCGCTCCATGGAGCCGGTGATCCTGTACAGCGACATGCCCATGGAGCAGATGGCCCAGGACCCGGAATTCCCGAAAAAGTGGATGTTCGGCATGGCCATGCTGCTGAAAAAGGGGTTGACCCTCCGGATCATCCACAACATCGACCGCTCCATGTCGGAGATGATGCTGGGGCTGGAGAGCTTCATCCCCATGTACATGACGGGGCAGATCGAACCGTACTATTTCAAGGCCCCGCAGAACGGCGTATTCCTGCACTTCATGCGCTCCGCCGGGACGGTGGCCCTTACCGGCGAGGCGGTGGCCGGGCACCACAGCGAGGGGCGGTACGACCTGACGAAGGTGAAAAGCGAGGTGGCCTACTGCCGCCGGCGGGCGGAGGCCATGCTGGAGAACGCCAGTCCGCTGATGGACATCTACCGGGAGGACGGAGCGGCGCGGCTCAACGCCTTCCTGCTGGCGGACAGCCGCACGCCGGGACGGCGGCGGCACATCCTGTACACGCCGCCGCTGTGCACCATGGAGCCGGACTATCTGGCGGCGCTGCTGGAAAAGCAGGGCCTGCCGGCGGAGGAGCGGCAGCGCATCTGCGCCTACGCCCAGACCCGGCGGGAGCAGCTGGAGGCCATCCTGCTGACGGACACGGTGCATCAGGAGCTGCCCCGGCTGTCGGAGCAGGCCTTTGCCCAGTTCCCCCCTTCCCTGCCGCTGTCGGGCCTGTTCTGCGGGCAGGACGTGCCCTACACCTACGAGACGTATCTGGCACATTTGGCCCAGACGGAGGCCTTCGCCGCGGCGCATCCCCGCTATGAGCTGGAATTTACCGGCGGCGGGGCCTTCCGGAATCTGCAGATCTGCATCCACGAGGGGCAGTGGGCCATGGTGTCCAAGGAGAAATCCCCCGCCATCCACTTCGTCATCCGGCACCCCAAGCTCCGCGCCGCCATCGAGCGGTTCGTTCCGCCTGTGGTGGAGGAATAACCACAGTAGACAAACAGCGTTTTGCATAGTATACTGTATATACATTTTTTGGTTTGAGGATACTATGTAAGGAAGGACACTGTTTATGGATCAGAAGCTGAAGGGGATCGTGGGGCAGTACGCCATGATCACCCTGTCCTGCGCGCTGTACGCCGTGGGCTTCAACTGGTGCTTTGACCCCAACCACCTGAGCGTGGGCGGCTTTACCGGTGTGGCCCAGATCATCAACTTTTTCATCCCGCAGGCACCCATCGGTACGATGATCGTGGTGCTGAACCTGCCGCTGTTTATCCTGAGCTGGAAAAAGGTGGGGCGCCAGTGGCTGTACGCCACGCTGTACGCCACGCTGGTCAGCTCCGGCATGATCGACCTGCTGGCCGGGCTGCACACGTTCAGGCCCATGGAGCCGATGCTGGCGGCCATCTACGGCGGCGTCATCGTGGGCTTCGGCTGCGGCCTGATGCTGCGGTACAGCGCCACCACCGGCGGCACCGAGCTGGCGGCCCGGCTGCTGAAGCTGAAATTCCCGGGGCTGTCCATCGGCACGCTGTGCCTGTCCATCGACGCCATCGTGGTCATCTCCTACGCCGCGGTGTTCCGCGACCTGACCCAGGCGCTGTACGCCATGGTGGCGCTGTTCATCATCTCCAAGGTGATGGACCGGGTGGTCTACGGCGGCAACGGCGCGAAGATGGCCTACATCATCTCCGAGCAGTACGAGGCCATCACCGCCCATCTGCTGGAGCTGGACCGGGGCGTCACACTGCTGGAGGGACGGGGCGGCTTCAGCGGCAGGCCCAAAAACGTGATCCTGTGCGCCTTCAGCCGTGCGCAGATCGTCAGCATCAAGTCCATCGTGAAGCACGCCGATCCCGATGCGTTCATCATCGTGTGCGACGCCTATGAGATACTGGGCGAGGGCTTCGGCGTCAACAAGCCCGACGGACTGTAAAAAAGCGCAGAAAACACCCGCAGTCGCATAGACTGCGGGTGTTTTTGCGTCTGCTGTGCGGTCAATCCAGGGCGTCGTGGCTCTCGAACACGTCGTGGATGGAGCCGTAGCGATCCGGGGCGGGCGGCGCCTCCTGGGGCGCGATGCCCTTGGCCATCTGCAGCTCCTGCCACTTCTCACGGGTGATGAGAAGCTGCCGGGGCTTGGAGCCTTCAAACGGGCCGACGTAGCCCCGCTCCTCCATCTGATCCACCAGACGGGCGGCACGGGAGTAGCCCAGCTTCAGGCGGCGCTGGAGCATGGATACGGAGGCCTGCCCCGTCTCCAGCACCACCTCCACGGCGGCAGGCAGCAGCTCGTCGCCGTCCTCGCCGTCGGCAGCGGTATCGGCCGGGGCGGACTTGCCCTTGTCGGCCTTGGCGTCCACCGCCTGCTGGATCTTCTCGATAACGTCCTGATCGTAGTGGGCCTCGCCGGCGGCGTCCTTGACAAAGGCCACCACCCGCTCGATCTCCTCCGGTGTGATGAAGCAGCCCTGTACGCGGGTGGGCTTGCTGTCGCCCAGCGGGGAGTAAAGCATGTCGCCTTTACCCACCAGCTTCTCCGCGCCGGGGGTATCCAGAATGATGCGGGACTCCATGGAGCTGGCCACGGCGAAGGCGATGCGGCTGGGGATATTGGCCTTCATCAGGCCGGTGATGACGTCGGCGGAGGGACGCTGGGTGGCTACCACCAGGTGCATGCCGGCGGCACGGCCCATCTGGGCCACGCGGCAGATGGATTCCTCCACCTCCTTGGCGGCCACCAGCATCAGGTCGGCCAGCTCGTCGATGACCACCACCACGGTGGGCAGCTTCTTCACGTCCTCGTCCGTCTCGGACAGGGCGTTGTAGCCCGCCAGATCCTTGACGCCCTTCTCGGAGAACATCTTGTAGCGCTTCATCATCTCGAACACCGCCCACTGCAGGGCGCCGGCGGCCTTCTTGGGGTCGGTGACCACTGGGATCAGCAGGTGGGGGATGCCGTTGTAGGGCGCCAGCTCCACCATCTTGGGATCCACCATGATGAAGCGCACCTCGTCAGGGGTGGACTTGTAGAGGATGCTGACGATGAGGGAGTTGGTGCACACGGATTTGCCGGAGCCGGTGGTGCCGGCGATGAGCACATGGGGCAGCCGGGCGATGTTGCCCACGATGTTATTGCCGCCGATGTCCTTGCCCACGGCGAAGGCCACGGGGGACGGATGGCGGGTGAACTCCCGGGACTCGATGACATCCCGGATGCGCACGGCGGTGACGGTGCGGTTGGGCACCTCGATGCCCACCACGGAGATCTTGTTGGGCACCGGCGCCACCCGGACGCCGCTGGCGCCCAGCGCCAGCGCGATGTCGTCGGACAGGTTGGTGATCTTGCTGAGCTTGACGCCCTGCTCCAGCGTGAACTCGTAGCGGGTGACGCTGGGGCCGTGGACCACATCGCCGGCGGCGGCGTCCACGCCGAAGGAGCGCAGGGCCTCCGCCAGGCGGCGGGAGTTGTTGCGCAGCTCCGCGCCTACCTCGGTGCAGTTGTCGGCGCGGTTCTCCTCCAGCAGGGTGATGGGCGGATAGTGATAGGTCTCCTCGCCCTGGGCCAGCTCCTGCTCGATGGCCTGCCCCACCTCCTCGGCGGCGGACTGCACCTCCTGCTGGAGCTGGGCCTTCTTTTTCTTCTCGGACACCGGCTCCTTCACCGGCGCAGTCTCCTGTGCCGCGGGGGCGGCCGGCATCTCCGGCGCGGCGGGCGCCGCGTCCTTCCGGGCCAGCACCTGATCCGGCGTCCGGACGGCGGCGGACCTGCGGGGGAAGAAGTCCTTCTTCTCCCCGCCCTCCATGGCGGACGGCTCGCCGTCCAGCGGGATATCGAAATCGGCCCGCTTCCGGGCGGGCTTGTCCTTCACCGGTTTTTCGGAAGCGAGGGCTGCCTTCCGCTGGGACACAGGCTGGAAGTCCTCCAGATCGTCCTCGTCGTCCTCGTCCTCCCAGCGGCTGGTGCGGTACTCTTTCACCTTGTCCACCGCCTGCTGGGGCGTCATATGCAGCGCGCCCAGCAGCGCCGCCAGCAGCACCACCACGAAGATGACGATGGACACCACCTTGCTGACCAGCGCCTCGCTGCCCAGCGCCAGACCGCCGGCCACCACGCCGCCGCAGGTCAGGGCCTGCCCGTCCGCCCACAGCCGGGGCAGCAGACCGCTGCCCAGCTCATAGGCCGTGCGGCACAGCAGCAGGTGGCACAGTACGCCCACCAGCAGCGGCAGCAGCAGCGTGCAGGTAGTGCGCAGGACCACCGGACGACCCTGGTGCCGCAGCTGGATCAGCGCCGCGCCCAGCAGCGCCGGTGCGGCCAGATAGAAGCCCCAGCCCAGCAGGCCCTTGAGCGCCTTGGCGATAAACGTCAGCAGCAGCGCGTCCACATTGAAATAGCTGACCAGCACACACAGCGCCAGCAGCAGGCAGACGATGCCGCCCACCAGCCGCGCCGTGCCGTTATAGGCGGGCGGCTCCGGCCTGGGCGGGGTCTTTTTCCCTTTCGTTGTTTTCTTTTGTGTCGATGCCATAGTCTTCCTCACTTCATCTCACTTGACGGCCTGCAGCACCAGCGTCAGGATGCCCACCGCCCAGCAGTAATAGGCGAACGCGCCGAAGCGGCCCTTGTCCGCCACATACTTCAGCAGACGGATGCACAGATAGCCCGTGACGGCGGCGGTGACGACGCCCACCAGATACATGGGCACCTCCGCGCCGTTGATGCCGGTCTGCACCGCGTCGCCGATGGACAGGATGTTGGCGCCCAGCACGGCGGGGATGCTCAGCAGGAATGAGAACCGCACGGCGAACCGCCGCTCATAGCCCACAAAGCAGCCGGCGGTGATGGTCATGCCGGAGCGGGACACGCCGGGCAGCGTGGCCACCGCCTGCCCCACGCCCACCAGCAGGGCGTCCAGCCAGGTGGCGCTGCGCTCGGTCTTGCGGCCCTTGCGCACCCGGTCGCACAGGAACAGCAGGATGCCGGTGACGATCAGGGCCGCGCCCACGAATACCATATTATCTGTCAGGCCCTGCACATGCTTGCGGATGGGCAGCACTGCGAACAGCGGCAGCGTGCCCACGATGATCAGCAGGATCAGCCGCCGGGCCGGCGGCACCGGCGACGGCGTGGAGCGGTGCACCAGATCACCGATGCCCCGGAAAAACTCCACCACCATCTCGCAGATATCCGTCCAGTAGGCGGCGAACACCGCGATCAGCGTGCCCAGATGGAGCAGCACGTCGAAGAACTCCGGCACGCTGCCGGCGTCCTCCAGACCCAGCAGGTTCTGGGCGATGGCCAGATGGCCGGAGCTGGAAATGGGCAGGAACTCCGCCACTCCCTGTACCAGCCCCAGCAGGAATGCTGTCAAGTATGTCATAGCTGTACCTCACGTCAAAATCGAATACAAATTGTTATATCCTGTCGAATTTATCCTTTTTGTTGTCGATGCAGTTGTCATAACATGGATACTATACCACATAAGAGGGAAAAATGCCACTGGAATTTGGGTGATGTCTGCGATCGATAAAAGTTTCTTTTAGCGATAATTTTTGTGAAAAATATAGCATTTGACGGAATTCACAAAATCGATGCAGTCATTTTCTACGGCTTGCCCGTTGTGGGAAACATACTTTTGTGGTATCCTGATGCAAATATACGCAGGGGGCCTTCTCCGCGGTATAAAGCATCTGATCTCAGGGGGAGGCCGCGCAGAGGGGTCTCCCCCTGTCTGCATATATCGGGAAAGGCGGTGAGTGAAACTGTACCGGGAAAAAATAGAGAGCCTTCAGGCGGCAGAGAGCCGTCTGCTGGCGCAGAGAGCCGCAGCGCAGAACGCGGCGACGGAGCGGGTGCGTCAGGCTGAAAAGGACGGCGCCGCGCTGGTGGCCGCCGCACAGGAGTCGGCCCGCCGTGCCGCCGCTGACGCGCTGCGGCAGGCGGAGACGCAGGCCGATGCAGAGCGGCAGGCCATGCTGGCCCGCACGGAGCAGGACTGCGCGGCTCTGCGGGAGACGGCGCTGGGCCGGATGGACGGCGCCGTGGCCTATCTGCTGGAAAAGGTGGTGAAGCGGTAGATGGCCATTGTCAAAATGAAGCGTCTGCAGATACTGGCGCTGGAGCGCGACCACGACGCCATGCTGCGGCGGCTCCAGCACATGGGCTGTGTGGAGATCAGCGAGCCGGATACGGCATCGCTGCCCGACTCCCTGCGCCGGTGCGATACGGCGGCAGCGGACTGCCTGGCCCGGCAGCGGCAGCTGCAAACGGCCATGGACACCCTGCGCCGCACGGCGCCGCCGCCCAAGGCGGGTCTGCTGACGCCCCGCCCCCGCATCTCCGAGCGGGACTATCTGGATGAAGCGTCGCTGGCGGCAGAGCTGGAAACCGCCCGGCGCATCAATGAGCTGGCGGCGGACATCAACCGTCTGACCGCCAAGGAGACCCAGCTGCGCAGCGAGCAGGCTGCCCTGCGTCCGTGGCGCAGTCTGGATGTGCCGCTGGAGCTGACGGAGACGCGATGGTGCGATATCACCAGCGGCACGCTGCCCCCCTTCGCCCGCTGGGACGAGGTGCAGGGCGCGCTGGCCGCACAGATTCCGGAGGCAGAGGCGTACCTGCTGTACGCCGACCGGGAGCAGCAGTGTATTTTGCTGCTGACCCACAAAACCGTTACGGCGGCGGCGCTGGAGCTGCTGCGGAGCTTCGGCTTCGCCGGCGGACAGCTGAAGGGGCGGCACGGCACGCCGGAGGAGAATCTGACGGCGTTGGGCGACGCTTTGCGGCAGACCGCCGCAGAGAAGGAGGACGCCCGTCAGGCGCTGGCGGCGCTGGGCGATAAGCTCCCGGACCTGCAGCTATGCAGCGACCGGCTGAGCTCCCGCCTTATGCGGGAGGAGAACCGGAAGCGGCTGCTGACGGACGGGTGCATCGTGGCCTTTGACGGCTGGGTGCCGGCGGTGAAGCTGCCGAAGCTGGCGGCGTGGCTGGACACGCTGGACTGTGCCTACGATGTCAGCGACCCCACAGCGGAGGAGATCCCCGACGTGCCGGTGCAGCTCCACGGCAACGTGCTGACACGCTCCATGAACTGCATCACGGAGCAGTACTCCATGCCCGCCTACGACGGCGTGGATCCCAATCCCATCATGGCCCCGTTTTTCATCTTCTTTTTCGGCATGATGATGGCGGATATGGGCTACGGACTGGCTATGATCGTCGGATCGCTGCTGTTTTTGAAGAAGAAGCGCCCCGCCAACAGGAGCTTCATGGAGATGATCTTCTGGTGCGGCATCATGACGTTCATCTTCGGTGCGCTGACCGGCGGCTTTCTGGGGGACTTCATCCCCCAGCTGTGTAAGCTCATCGACCCCGCCAGCACCGTTGCCCTGCCGGCGCTGTTCGACCCGCTGAACGACACCATGGCCATTATGGTGGGCTCGCTGGTGCTGGGCGCTATTCAGGTGTTCACCGGCATGGCCGTCAGCGTGGTGGAGAAGTGCCGGAACGGCCATTTCCCCGACGCGCTGTTCGATGAGATCACATGGTGGATCATTCTGGCCGGCGGCGCTATGGCGCTGCTGGATGTGGGCAGCGTCGGCGGCGTACCGGTGGTGCTGTGCATCGGCGGCGTGATGCTGCTGTATGGCGCAGGCCGGGGCAAGAAGGGCTTCGGCAAGGTCACCGGCGTGGTGGCCGCCGTGTACAACGGCGTCACCGGCTTTTTCAGCGATATTCTGTCCTATGTGCGTCTGATGGCGCTGATGCTGTCCGGCGCGGTGCTGGCGCAGGTGTTCAATATGCTGGGCGCCACCACCGGCAATCTCGTGACGTTCATCATCATTTCGCTGGTGGGCAACACCCTGAATCTGGCGCTGAACCTGCTGGGCTGCTACGTCCACGATATGCGTTTGCAATTTCTGGAATTCTTCGGGCGTTTTTACAAGGACGGCGGCAAGACCTTCCGTCCCCTGTGTATGCGATCCAACTATGTAGAGATCATGAAGGAGGAACATGAACAATGAGTATTCTTGAATCCATCGGCGGACTGGGTTTCGCCATTCTGGGCGCGGCGCTGACCGCCGGCCTGTGCTGCATCGGCTCCGCCAAGGGCACCGGCATGGTGGGTGAGGCCGCCGCCGGTCTGACCAGCGAGGATCCCGACAAGTCCACCAAGTGCCTGATCTTACAGGTGCTGCCCGGCACCCAGGGCCTGTACGGCTTCGTGGCGCTGTTTCTGGTGCTGGGTCAGGTAGGCGTGCTCAGCGGCAGCGCCGCGGACATCACCCTGTCTCAGGGCCTGTCCTTCTTTGCCGCCTGCCTGCCCATCATGCTGGGCGGCTGGCTCAGCGCCATCTTCCAGGGCCGCGTGGCCGCCGCCTCCATCAACATCGTGGCCAAGCGTCCGGAGGCCGCCACCAAGGGCATCATCTACTGCGGCATCGTGGAGTTCTACGCCATTCTGTCGCTGGTGGCCACCATCATGATCTCCCTGAACATCCTGAAGTAAGGCGGGTGCCGCTATGAACGGACTGGAAAAGATCGTTGCCCGCATGGAGGCGGATACACAGGCGGCGTGCGACGCGCTGGCTGCCAGCGCCGCCGAAAATGCCGCCGCCATCCTCCGGGACTGTCAGGCCCAGGCGGACGCCGTCACCCGGGACAGCGCACAGCGCGCGGAGGCCCAGGCGGCGGAGCATCTGGAGCATCTCAACGGCAGCAGCCAGCTGGCCTGCCGCCAGCGGGTGCTGGCCGCCAAGCAGCAGCTCATCGACGAGGCCTTCGCCCGCGCCGCTCAGGCGCTGGCCGCGCTGCCCCAGGCAGAGTACGTCGACCTGCTGGCCGCGCTGGCGGCGGAGAACGGCAGCGGCGATGAGGAGCTGCTGCTGTCCGCCCACGACCGGGAGACAGTGGGCGCGGCGGTGGTGGACGCCGCCAACGCCAAAAGGCCCGGCACCGCCTTCCGCCTGTCCGACGAGACACGGGACACCGGGGGCGGCCTGGTGCTGCGGCGGGACCGTGTGGAGCTGAACTGCAGCTTCACGGAGAAGCTCCGCCAGCTGCGGCAGGAGGAATCCTCCGCCGTGGCGAAGCTGCTGTTTGACTGAAAGGGGGCATCCCTTTGACAAAGCGCAGAAAGGACACGGACTATCTGTTCCTATCCGCCCGCATCCGGAGTCTGGAGAAAAATCTGCTGACGGCCCAGCGGCTGGAGCAGCTTTTGCAGGCGCCGTCGGCGGAGAGCTGCTCCCAGCTGCTGGCGGATCTGGGGTATGACCCCATCCGGGACGAGGCCACGCTGCAGGAGAGCCTGAAAAAGCAGCGTGAGGCGGTGTTCGCCGAGCTGGAGCGGTTCATGCCGGAGAAGGAGCTGCTGGACGTGTTCCGCATCAAATACGACTACCACAACATCAAGGTGCTGCTGAAGGCGCCGGAGGGCGCGGAGCGTCTGCTGATGGACGCGGGCACCATCCCGGCCGGGGAGCTGCAGCGCCGGTACGCCGACAGCGGGAACTGGCAGTTCCTGCCCCGGGATATGGCGGCAGCCGCGGAAAAGGCTACCCAGCTGCTGGCGGAGACCGGCAGCGCCCAGCGCAGCGACTGCGTACTGGATCGTGCCTGCTTCGACAGGCTGCGGCAGCTGGCGGCAGACAGCCGCTGCGACTACCTCCAGAGCTACGTCCGCTCCATGATCGACGCCGCCAACCTCCGCGCGCTGGTGCGCACGGAGCGGATGCACATGGACCCCGGCTTTTTGCAGGAGGTGCTGTTTGAGGGCGGCAGCGTGCCGGTGGACACCCTCCGGGCCGGCGCCGGCAACGGCGCGGCCGCCCTGTTCCGCAGCACGGCGCTGCGGGAGGCGGCGGAGCTGGGCGAGGCGGCCGTCAAGGGCGGCAGCCTGACAGCTTTCGAGAAGGGCTGTGACAACGCGGTGCTGAAGACCGCCGCCGGTGCGCGGCGGGTGCCCTTCGGCGTGGAGGTGGCGCTGGGCTATCTCATCGCCAAGGAGGCGGAGTGGACGGCTGTGCGCATCGTCATGGCCGGGCGTCTGGCAGGTCTCAGTGCCGACGCCATACGGGAAAGGCTGCGTGATGCGTATGTATAAGATCGCTGTATTGGGCGACCGCGACAGTGTGCTGGGCTTCCGGGCGCTGGGGCTGGACGTGTTCTTCGCCGACGATGCCGAGACGGGCCGCAAGACCCTGCACCGTCTGGCGCAGGAGAGCTACGCCGTCATCTATGTGACGGAGCAGCTGGCCAAAGACATGACGGTGGAGATCGCCCGCTATCAGGATGACATGCTGCCCGCCGTCATCCTCATCCCCGGCAAGGGCGGCGCGCTGGGCCTTGCGGACAGTGCGCTGCACGCGGCGGTGGAACGCGCCGTGGGCGCGGATATTTCCTGAAAGGAGCAAGAGAATGGGTAAGATCATCAAAGTCTCCGGCCCGCTGGTGGTGGCGGACGGCATGGCGGACGCCAACATGGCGGACGTGGTGCGCGTAGGCCCCCAGCAGCTGATCGGAGAGATCCTGAATATGACCGGCGACCGGGCCTCCATACAGGTGTATGAGGAGACGTCCGGTCTTGGTCCCGGTGCTGATGTGGTCACCACCGGCGCACCGCTGAGCGTGGAGCTGGGCCCCGGCCTGATCGAGAATATCTATGACGGCATTCAGCGTCCGCTGGAGGAGATCGTCCGCCGGGTGGGCAGCAACATCACCCGCGGCATTCAGGTGCCGCCGCTGGACCGCGACAGGCTGTGGGACTTTACCCCCACCGCCGCTGTGGGCGACACCGTGGCTGTGGGCGACATTCTGGGCACCGTGCCGGAGACGGAGTCCGTGCTGCACAAGATCATGGTGCCCAAGGGCGCCGAGGGCACGGTGGCGTGGCTGGCCGAGGCCGGACAGTACAACATCACCCAGCCCATCGCCCGGGTGAAGCTGGCCAACGGTGAGGTGCGTGAGCTGACCATGGTGCAGAAGTGGCCCGTCCGCGTGGGCCGCCCCTATAAAAAGAAATTCCCGCCGGTAAAGCCTTTGCAGTCCGGCCAGCGTGTCATCGACACCATGTTCCCCATCGCCAAGGGCGGCACCGCCGCCGTGCCCGGGCCCTTCGGCTCCGGAAAGACCGTGGTGCAGCACCAGCTGGCCAAGTGGGCCGACGTGGACATCGTGGTCTATATCGGCTGCGGCGAGCGCGGCAACGAGATGACCGACGTACTGCGGGAGTTTCCGGAGCTGACCGACCCCCGCACCGGCGAGAGCCTGATGAAGCGTACGGTGCTGATCGCCAACACCTCGGATATGCCTGTGGCCGCCCGTGAGGCATCGGTCTACACCGGCATCACCATCGCGGAGTATTTCCGCGACATGGGCTACGATGTGGCCGTCATCGCCGACTCTACCTCCCGCTGGGCCGAGGCCCTGCGCGAGATGTCCGGCCGGTTGGAGGAGATGCCCGGCGAGGAGGGATATCCCGCCTATCTGGCCTCCCGTCTGGCGCAATTCTATGAGCGCGCCGGCGTGGTGCAGTGCCTGGCCAGTGACGAGCGCACCGGCTCCCTGACCGCCGTGGGCGCGGTGTCGCCTCCCGGCGGCGACCTGAGTGAGCCGGTGGCACAGGCCACCATGCGTATCGTCAAGGTCTTCTGGTCGCTGGACGCCTCGCTGGCCTATCGCCGCCACTTCCCGGCCATCAACTGGCTGAACTCCTACTCCCTGTATCTGGACGCGGTGACGCCCTGGTTCAACGAGAACATGGGCGAGGACTTCATCCGGAACCGCAACCGCGCCATGCACCTTTTGCAGGAGGAGAACGAGCTGAACGAGATCGTCCAGCTGGTGGGCAAGGATTCCCTGTCCGCCAACGACCAGCTGACGTTGGAGATCGCCCGGATGCTGCGGGAGGACTTCCTGCAGCAGAATGCCTTTATGGACGTGGACTCCTACTCCAGCTTTGACCGGCAGATGCAACTGCTGGGGCTGATCCTGCACTACGAGTCCCTGTGCCGCGGCGCTGTGGACAAGGCCGTGGCCCCGGCCGCGCTGTACGCCATCCCCGCCCGGGAGAAGCTGGGCTGGGCCAAGTACGCCGCCGCAGAGGAATACGCCGCCAACTACGCCGCCGTCCGCGCTGATATGGAGCGCGAGATCGCCGAGCTGATCCGAAAGGCTGGTGAAGAGGAATGATGAAGGAATACCGTACCATCCACGAGGTGTCCGGTCCCCTGATGGTGGTGGACCATGTGGAGGGCGTCACCTATGACGAGCTGGCGGAGATCCAGCTGCACAGCGGCGAGGTCCGCCGCTGCAAGGTGCTGGAGGTCAACGGCGACCGCGCCGTGGTCCAGCTGTTCGACTCCTCCGCCGGCATCAACCTGCGGGATGCCACCATCCGCTTCCTGGGCCACCCCTTGCAGCTGGGCGTATCCGCCGATATGCTGGGGCGCGTGTTCAACGGCATGGGCGAACCCATCGACGGCGGCCCCGCCCTGCTGGCGGAGGAATACCGGGACATCAACGGCCTGCCCATGAACCCGGCGGCCCGTGACTATCCCAACGAGTTCATTCAGACCGGCATCAGCACCATCGACGGACTGAACACGCTGGTCCGCGGCCAGAAGCTGCCCATCTTCTCCTGCTCCGGTCTGCCCCACGCCAATCTGGCGGCGCAGATCGCCCGACAGGCCAGGGTGCTGGACGACAGCTCCAACTTCGCCGTGGTGTTCGCCGCTATCGGCATCACCTTTGAGGAGTCGGAGTTCTTTGTGCGGGAGTTCCAGCGCACCGGCGCCATCGAGCGCACGGTGCTGTTCACCAACCTGGCCAATGACCCCGCCGTGGAGCGTATCGCCACGCCCCGTATGGCGCTGACCGCCGCGGAGTATCTGGCCTTTGAGAAGGATATGCACGTGCTGGTGATCCTGACGGATATCACCAACTACGCCGAGGCGCTGCGTGAGGTCTCCGCCGCCAAGAAGGAGGTCCCCGGCCGCCGGGGCTACCCCGGCTATCTGTACACCGACCTGGCCAGCATGTACGAGCGGGCCGGCCGGAAGCTGGGCTGCAAGGGCTCCATCACCATGATCCCCATCCTGACCATGCCGGAGGACGACAAGACCCATCCCATCCCCGACCTGACCGGCTACATCACCGAGGGGCAGATCATTCTGAGCCGCGACCTGTACCGCAAGAACATCCTGCCGCCGGTGGACGTGCTGCCCTCTCTGTCCCGTCTGAAGGACAAGGGCGTGGGCGCCGGCAAGACCCGGGAGGATCACGCGCCCACCATGAACCAGCTGTTCGCCGCCTACGCCAGCGGCAAGGAGGCCAAGGAGCTGATGACCATTCTGGGCGAGGCTGCCCTGAGTCCCACGGACCTGCTGTACGCCAAGTTCGCCGACGAGTTCGAGAAGCGCTACGTCTCGCAGGGGTTCGACGAGAACCGCACCATAGAGCAAACACTGGACCTGGGCTGGGAGCTGCTGCGTATGCTGCCCCGCAGTGAACTGAAGCGCATCAAGCCGGAGATGCTGAACAAGTATCTGCCGGTGAAGGAGTGAGCGCCATGGCGGGAAAGACTGTCAATCCCACCCGGATGGAGCTGACCCGGCTGAAGGGCCGGCTGAAGACCGCACGCCGGGGCCACAAGCTGCTGAAGGACAAGCGGGACGAGCTGATGAAGCAGTTTATGGACGTGGTGCGGCGCAACCGCGCGCTCCGCGCCAAGGTGGAGCAGGGGCTGAAGGAGGCCAACGCCGCCTTCACCGTGGCCGCCGCCCTGATGGGGCCGGAGGTGCTGGAGGAGGCCCTGTCCTGCCCGCGGCGCAGCGTGTCGCTGGAGGTATCCACTCGGAATGTTATGAGCGTCAACGTACCGGTGTTCACCTTCCAGACCGACAGCGGCGACGACGCGCTGCTGCCCTACGGCTTCGCCCAGACCAGCGGCGAGCTGGACGCGGCGCTGGAGAAGATGCAGGCGGTATTCGCCGATATGCTGGAGCTGGCGCAGGTGGAAAAGACCATGCAGCTGCTGGCCCAGGACATCGAAAAGACCCGCCGGCGGGTCAACGCGCTGGAGTATGTGATGATCCCGGAAACGGAGCAGAACATCCGCTATATCACCATGAAGCTGGACGAGAACGAGCGCGGCAACACCACACGGCTGATGAAGGTCAAGGAGATGGTATTGCAGGACGCGCACCACTACCAGCCGTAATGCGCACAAAAAAGCACCGCCGAGGGCGGTGCTTTTTGCTTGCCATGCCGTACTCCGTGTGCTATGATGGTAAAAACACGAAAAAGGGAGAGAATATCATGCGAAAGAGATGTATTGCGCTGGTGCTGTGCCTGCTGACGCTGGCGGCGCTGACGGGGTGCGGCGAGAGCAGCGCCAAAACAGTGACCTCCAACGGTGTGGAATGTTACCGCGTGGACGGCGTGTGCTATCCGGCGGTATTCGGCGAACCGCAGCTGACCGGGGAGGAGATCACGGCGCTGCTGGACGGCGGGGACACCGCGGAGATGGCGGCGACTGTGAGCACCGTGCCGGACGCGCTGCGGCTGCTGAAGGCGCGGCAGCAGGACAGCGAGGATATCGACAGTCAGGACGTGGAGACCACGCTGCTGCGCGGCAGCAGCCAGCCCCGCGGCTGGGTGGATGCGCTGCTGTATCTGCTGGCAGGGGACTATGAGGAAAGCGGGCGCATCGATCTGCATTCCAGCAGCAATTATGGCGCCTATGCCGCCATAGCGCAGGACGGACTGTATTATGCATTTGACCCGTTTGAGATACGCGGCGACTGCTGGCTCGTCCTCTCCGGCGAGAACTATGTGAACGCGGATGCACAGAAGCTGGCGGATATGCTGCGGACAGCGTGCGGCTTCAGTACGTCCGCCTACACGGCAAACGCGTACCCCGTTCTGAGCAAAGAGGAGCAGGAACAGCGGAAGGCCTTTGAACAGCGGGAGTACACTGACGAAGAGATACAGGCGCTTGCGGATTCGGGGATCTCCTTTGCGGAGGCCTGTGAAAAGATCTCCACGGTTGCCGACGCCGCGCAGTTTTTGGAAGCGCGGGGCTACAGCTTTGCTCCGGATGACGCCGGCATAGGGGCGGAGCTGCGGTATCAGTTGAACAACGGCGGCTGCGTGGGCACATCGGCGCTGTTCGGCGCGCTGCTGAACGGCGACTATGACGAGGTCGGTTACGTCTATGTATTCTGGCTGGAAAGCGAGCACGTTTTCAATTACGTCAAGCAGGACGGCGTATATTATGCCTGTGACTTTATCTATGGACCGGTGACGCAAAGCGGCACGGACGCACGCCGGAGCAGCATCCGCTACAGCGGGGAAAGCCTATCCGGGCTGTTTGACGCATACGCACAGCAGGAGGGCAGCGACATCGGCAACGCAGTGGCCATCATGTACACCACGGCCTACTGCGGCGATCCCACCATGCCTGCCGTTTGGCTGCGGGATTCGGCGGACGGACATCAGTCCACGATCCATCTCAGTAAAGCGGAAAAAGACACCCAGCAGATACTGCTGCTGCGGGACGGATATACCTTCACCTTCTAAAAAATACGCCCGCCGGTGGTAATCCCGGCGGGCGTTCTCTTTTTGCTTATTGCTCGTTCCACTGTGCCAGGGCGCTGCGGGCGGCGGACTGCTCCGCCTCCTTTTTGCTGCGGCCGGTGCCCTGGCCAAGCTCTCTGCCGTTCAGCGTCACCCGGAAGGTGAACTGCTTGGCGTGGTCGGGGCCAGAGGTCCCCGTCAGCTCATAGTGCAGCACCTGGCCGCTTCTGCGCTGGACCAACTCCTGCAGCTCCGTCTTATAGTCCCGGCGGCGCTCCTCCACCACCTCCTCACGCTCCTTGTCCAGCAGGACGCGGTGGATGAGGTCGCTGGCGGCGTCCATCCCGCCGTCCAGATATACGGCGGCAAACACGGACTCGGTGGCGTCGGCCAGTATGGAGGGCCGGCAGCGGCCGCCGCCCTGCTCCTCGCCCTTGCCCAGCAGCAGATAATTGCCCAGGTCCAGGGACTGGGCCACCTCATGCAGGCTCTCCTCACACACCAGGGCGGCGCGGATGCGGGTCAGGTCGCCCTCCGGCAGCTCCGGGTGCTTCTTGAACAGATGCTCGGCGGACACAAAGCCCAGCACGGCATCGCCCAGGAATTCCAAGCGCTCGTTGCTGCGTATGCCCTCGCTGCGGTGCTCGTTGGCGTAGGAACTGTGGTACAGGGCGGCACGGAGCAGCTCCGGGTCGCGGAAGGTGTAGCCCAGCTTTTTTTCCAGTTCTTCCATAGGAACCTCCTGAAAAAATACGGCCCTGCCGGGCCGTATTTTCTGTCGTTATAGTCGGATCAGCCCAGCTTGCTGTTGAGATAGCGGACGCAGTCGCCGACGGTCTTGAGGCCGGCCAGGTCTTCTTCGTCGATCTCGCCGATGTCAAACTCCTCTTCCATCGCCATGACCAATTCCACCAGATCCACAGAATCGGCACCCAGGTCGTCCACGAAAGAGCTGTCCATGCTGATCTCGTCGGCATCGATAGCGAACTGCTCGGCGATCAGATCCTGCATCGTCTTGAAAATCTCTTCCATAGTCAAGGGTATTCCTCCTTCTTTGCTTGTTATCTCCGAAAATAATACGGCAATCGTGTGACAGTGTCAATACCTTTTTGGTAAATTTATACGGTGGGAAGCTGCATTTTGTCTATGTGCGCCGCGATGGCCTCGGTAATACCGCTTTCGGCCACCTGAATGGCCTGCCCCACCGCGTTCTCGATGGCCTCGGCGTTGGAGCCGCCGTGGGCCTTGATGACCGGTTTGGAGATGCCGATGAAGGCCGTGCCGCCCACCTTGTTGGGGTCCAGCCGCGCTTTAAAGGCGTTCAGCCCCGGCATCACCAGCAGGGCGGCAAGCTTCGTCAGCAGGTTCTTTTTGAACATCCCCTTCAGGGCGCTTCCGGCGAAGGAGCCCACGCCCTCGATGGACTTGAGCATCACGTTGCCGGAGAAGCCGTCGGTAACGATCACGTCACAGCCGCCCTTGATGGCGTCCTTGGCCTCGATATTGCCGATGAAGTGCAGATCGCCCCGGGCGTCCGCCGCGCGCAGCAGGGCCAGGGTCTGCTTTTGCAGGTCGGTGCCCTTGCTGTCCTCCGCGCCGATATTCAGCAGGCCCACGCGGGGCGTCGCCACCCCCAGCACCCGCTGGGCATAGAAATTGCCCAGATAGGCGAACTGGAGCAGATACTCCGGGGTACACTCAGCGTTGGCGCCGCAGTCGATAAGCACGGCGCTGCCGGTGGTGGTGGGGATGACCGGCGCCATGGCCGCACGGCGGATGCCATGGATACGCTTGGTGATCAGCGTCGCACCGGTCAGCAGCGCACCGGTGGAGCCGGCGGACACCACGGCGTCGCCCTCTCCATCACGCAGCATGGTCAATGCCGCGCCCATGGAGGTATCCTTCTTCCGGCGGAACACCGTGGCAGGGTCGTCGCACATCTCCACCGTCTCCGTGGTGGGGCGGAGGGTCACACCCTGCGGCAGCGTTGCCGCGCCGCACCGGGCCGCCGCGGCCCGGATGGCCGCCTCGTCGCCGGTGAGGACGATGTCGCAGCCGAAGCGGCTGTGGGCGCTGAGCGCGCCCTTGACGATCTCCAGCGGGGCGTTGTCGCCGCCCATAGCGTCGATGATGATCTTCACAGAGAGAGCACCTCCTCTTTCATGGTATCCAGAATGGCCAGCGACCGCTGGCTCAGCTCCGCGTTTTTGTTGCGCTTGCCCTTGACCCGGTGGTCCAACGGCGGGATAATGCCGAAGTTCACGTTCATGGGCTGAAAGTCCGCCACGCTCTCGTTGCTGACATACAGGCCCAGGGCGCCGATGGCCGTCTCTCGGGGAAGGTCGAGGGGCGCCTGCCCCTTCAGCCGCCGTGCCAACTCTATACCCGCCAAAAAACCGCTGGCGCAGGACTCCACATAGCCCTCCACGCCGGTCATCTGACCGGCGAAGGCGATACGGGGATCGCTTTTCAGCCGGTAGTACCGGTCCAGCAGCCGGGGCGAATCCAGATAGGTGTTGCGGTGCATGACGCCGTAGCGCAGGTACTGGGCGTCATGCAGGGCGGGGATCATGGAGAACACCCGCTTCTGCTCGCCCCATTTCAGGTGGGTCTGGAAGCCCACCAGATTGTAGATGGTGCCGTCAGCGTTGTCACGCCGCAGCTGCACCACGGCGTAGGGCTCACGGCCGGTCTTGGGATCCACCAGGCCGCGGGGCTTCAGAGGGCCGAAGCGCAGGGTATCCTCGCCCCGGCGGGCCATGACCTCCACCGGCATACAGCCCTCGAACACGCCGCTGTCCTCAAAGCCGTGGACCTCGGCCTCCTCCGCCTTCACCAACTCCGCCCAGAAGGCCTGATATTCCTCTTTGGTCATGGGGCAGTTGATGTAGTCCGGGGTGCCCTTATCGTAGCGGGAGGCGAAATACGCACTGTCCATGTCCACGCTGTCGAAGGTCACCAGCGGGGCCGCCGCGTCAAAGAAGTTCAGCGTATGGCCGCCGCCCAGCTTTTCCGCAATGGCATCCGCCAGCGCGTCAGAGGTCAGCGGGCCGCTGGCGATGACCACATTCCCCTCCGGTATAGCGGTCACCTCGCCGGGGACCATGGTGATATTGGGGTGGCCCAGCACGGACTCGGTGACCATGCGGGCAAAGCCCTCCCGGTCCACCGCCAGCGCACCGCCGGCGGGCACCGCCGTGGCGTCCGCGCAGCGGAGGATCAGACTGTCCAGCCGCCGCAGCTCCTCCTTCAGCAGGCCCACGGCGTTCTCCAGCCCCGCACCCCGCAGGGAATTGGAGCAGCACAGCTCCGCAAAATAGCCGGTCACATGGGCGGGGGTCTTCTTCTCCGGCTTCATCTCCCGCAGCACCACGGGTATGCCCCGCTGGGCCAGCTGCCAGGCACATTCGGACCCGGCCAGGCCCGCGCCGATCACAGTTACGCTTTCCATTTATTCTTCCGCTTTCTTGGTCATAGTCTTTTTTGTGGTCGTCTTCTTGGCCGCGGCAGGCTTCTTGGCCGCCGTGGTCTTCTTGGCAGCAGCCGGCTTCTTGGCAGCCGTGGTCTTTTTCGCAGCGGACTTTTTCGTCTCGGGCTGCGCCGCAGGCTTTTCCTCCGCAGCCGGCGCACTGTCCTCGGCAGACGCCGCGGCGTCATCGGTCTTGCGGCGGCGATAGCCGCGCTTGTCCTCCGGCAGGAAGTTCGGGCACTCGGGATTGGCGCAGAAGGGCTTGTTGAAGCCCTTGCCGGCCTTCTTGAACATGGTCTTGCCGCACACAGGGCAGTCGTCCTTTACCGGCACGTCCCAGGTCATAAAATCGCAGGTGGGGAACTTATCGCAGCCGTAGTAGGTGTAGCCGTTGCGGCTGGTCTTTTTCAGGATGCGTCCGCCGCACTTGGGGCAGCGGCCGGGCATTTCCACCACCAGAGGCTTGGTGAACTTGCACTCCGGGTAGCCGGGGCAGGCCAGGAACCGGCCGAACCGACCGGACTTGACCACCATGTTGCGGCCGCACAGGTCGCACTTCTCCTCCGTGACCTCGTCGGGCACCTTGAGATAGACGCCCTCCATGTCCTTCTCGACCTTTTCCAGGTTCTCATGGAACGGCACGTAGAACTGGCGGATCAGGTCCTTCCACTTGACCTGGCCGGCCTCCACATCGTCCAGCTTCTGCTCCATGCGGGCGGTGAACTTTACATCCACGATGTCCGGGAACCGCTGGCACATCAGGTCGTTGACCACGCCGCCCAACGGTGTCAGGCGCAGGTACTTGCCCTCCTTGATGACGTACTCGCGGTCCAGAATGGTGGACACGGTGGGCGCATAGGTGGAGGGGCGGCCGATGCCGTTCTCCTCCATGGTGCGGATAAGGGTGGCATCGGTATAGCGGGCCGGGGGCTGGGTGAAATGCTGCAGGGGCGCAAAGCCCACCGCCGTCACCTGCTCGCCCTCCTCCAGCGGCGGCAGGGGAGAGTCCTTCTCCTCCTTGTCGTCGTCCCGGCTCTCCTCATATACGGCGGTATAGCCGGCGAATTTCAGGTTGCTGGCGGAGCACCGCAGGGCATGGGCACCGGCGGCGATCTCCACGGAGATGCTGTCATACACGGCGTTGGCCATCTGGCTGGCCAGGAAGCGGCTCCAGATCAGCCGGTAGAGGCGGTACTGCTCCGGCGTCAGGTCGCCCTTCACCTGCTCCGGCGTCAGCGCCGGGTCGGAGGGACGGATGGCCTCGTGGGCGTCCTGGGCCCCGGCCTTGGTCTTGTACTTCCGGGGCACGTCGGGGCAATAGGCCGCGCCGTAGCGGGACTGTATCAGCTCGCGGGCCTGGGCCTGGGCCTCGTCGGAGATACGCAGCGAGTCGGTACGCATATAGGTGATCAGACCCACGGTGCCCTCGCCGGTGATGTCCACGCCCTCATACAGCTGCTGGGCAATGGCCATGGTCCGACGGGGCGTCATATTCAGCTTGCGGGAGGCCTCCTGCTGTAAGCTGGAGGTGGTAAAGGGCGGCGTGGGGCTGCGCTGCTTGTCGGTACGCTTCACGGTCTTGACCGCGAAGGCCTCTTTTTTCAGCTCCTCCACGATGCGCTGGGTATCCGCCTCGTCCTTAGGCTCGTATTTCTTGCCGTCCACACCGTAGTAGTGGGCGGTAAGGGGCGCGGCGGCGTGGTTTTGCAGGTGTACGTCCAACGTCCAGTACTCCTGGGGCACGAAGGCCGCGATCTCCTGCTCACGCTGGGCCACCAGCCGGATCGCCACCGACTGCACACGGCCGGCGGACAGGCCGCGGCGGATCTTCTTCCACAGCAGGGGGGAGAGCTGATAGCCCACGATGCGGTCCAGCACACGGCGGGCCTGCTGGGCGTCCACCAGGTCCTGGTCGATGGCGCGGGGGTGCTGGATGGACTCCTGCACCACCTTCTTGGTGATCTCGTTGAACGTCACGCGCCGGGCCTTGTCATCCGGCAGGTCCAGCAGGTGCTGCAGATGCCAGCTGATGGCCTCGCCCTCGCGGTCCGGGTCGGTGGCCAGGTACACGGTCTTGCTCTTGTCCGCCGTGGTCTTCAGGTCCTTGATGATATCCTCTTTGCCCTTGATGGGCCGGTAGTTGGGGGTAAAGTCACCCTCCACGTCCACGCCCAGGGTGCTCTTGGGCAGGTCACGCAGGTGACCCATGCTGGCCTTGACCACATAGTCCGGCCCCAGATATTTGCCAATGGTCTTGGCCTTGGCCGGGGACTCCACGATGACCAGGTTTTTCTTTGCTGCCATATTGTTACTTACTCCTTTTTGAGTTCCACCGTCCGCAGGAAGCTCCGCGCTCCCTGTCGGCAGACGTAGCCGTCGATCTCCAGCACCGTCAGCGCCGACAGCACACGGCGCACCGGCAGTTCGGCCAGCAGTGCCGCGTCATCGGTAAGGGTGGGTATATCCGCTTGCAGAACGGACAGCACCGCGATCTGATCGTCGGTGAGTCCGGCGGTGTCCTGTGAAATATCCAGCACCGGCAGTACCGGCGTGGTGGGCGCGGGCGTCTCCTGCACCGGAACGGCAGGCGCGTCGCTCTCCGGCTCCGCGCCCTTGGGCAGAGGCGGGATCGTGGCCCGCAGAGGCCGCAGCTTATGGGGGAAGCGGCTCTCATAAAAGCTCAGCACGTCCCAGGCCTCGCACACCAGGCCCGCGCCCTCGCGTATCAGCGCGTTGCAGCCCCGGCTCTTGGGCGCGTCGAAAGGTCCCGGCACGGCAAAGACCTCGCGGCCCTGCTCCAGCGCCGTGGCGGCGGTGATGAGCGCGCCGCTTTTCTCCGGGGCCTCCACCACCACGGTGGCGAGGCTCAGCGCGCTGAGCAATCGGTTCCGCACCGGGAAGTGGTCGCCCTTGGGCTCCGTCCCGGGCGGGTACTCCGACAGGATGACGCCGGTGGCGGCGATGTCCTCATACAGCCGGCGGTTGGCCGCCGGATACACCACGTCCGCGCCGCCGCCCAGCACCGCGGCGGTAAAGCCGCCGGCGCGCAGGGCGCCCTTCAGCGCCTCGCCGTCGATGCCCTTGGCCATGCCGGACACCAGCAGCGCCCCCTGTCTGGCCAGCTCATAGCCCAGCTGTGACGCCGCGCGCACGCCATAGGGCGTGCAGTCCCGGGTGCCCACCACCGTGACGGCCACCTCATCATCGAACAGGGGAAGGCTGCCCTTGCCATACAGCAGCAGGGGCGGGTCGTAGATGTTCCGCAGCCGCGCGGGGTATCCCGCGTCGTCCATGGTCAGCAGGAACTGGCCGTCTTTGGCACAGTCCTCCAGCACCTTCTCCGCCCGGTCCAGCGATTTGTCCGCCAACAGGGCGGCCTGTAGTTTCGTAATGCCCTCTGCCAGCAGCAGCTCGCCCTCCGGGGCAAAATAGATCTCCTCCGGTGAGCCGAAATGTGCCAGCAGCTGTAATTTCGCCCGTTCCCCCAGACCCGGCAGTGTAGTCAGCCACACCCAATACTTCAAAGCCGCCATCTCAGTTCCCCTCCTCCGCGCGATAGGCCTCCCACAGCAGCACCGCCGCCGCGGCCGCGGCGTTCAGCGACTCGCAGTGGGACGACATAGGGATGCGCAGCGTCTCGCGGCACAGCGCCAGCACCTCCGCGCTGACGCCCCGGCCTTCGCTGCCAATGACCAGTGCGCAGCGGCGCAGATCCCGCTGCCGCACGTCCACCGTGTCGTGGCGCAGGGCCGTGCCGTACAGTGGCAGCCCTGCGTCTGCCAACAAGCCCGGCAGGGCCTCCAGCCCCACCGCGTACAGCGGCAGGCGGAACACCGCGCCCATGGCGGCGCGCAGCGTCTTTGGCCCATAGGGATCGGCGCAGCCCGGCAGCAGCAGCGCACCGGTGCAGCCGAAGGCGTCCGCCGTCCGCAGCACCGCCCCCACGTTGCCCGGGTCCTGCACACCGTCCAGCACCACATAGCGGCCCGGTGACAGACGCGCAGGCGCCGCCATATCCGGCAGGGCACACAGGGCCAGCATCCCCTGGGGCGTGGGCATGGGCGAAATGGACGCCATCACGTCCGCCGGCACCGTCACCCGCCGCACATTCTCCGGCAGTCCCTCCGGGAAGGCCACACCGTCCGCGGCGATGACACACTGCACGGACACGCCGTGCTGCACCGCCTCGCCCACCAGCTTGGGGCTGTCGCACAAAAACACCCCGGCCTTCCGCCGGAGCGCCGCTGTATCCAGCCTGCGGACCTGTTCCAGCAGCGGATTGCGCCGGCTGGTGATGCGCTCTGTCATAACGGTGCCCCTCCCCTCTCAGAATATTCCTTATAATATAGGTATCCTCTGCGAATGTCAACAAAAAATAAGGGAACGCGGTACGGCGTTCCCTTATTGCGTACTCAAACTGTGTGTCCCTGCGCCCGGATGATCTCCGCCACCTGTGCCACACACTCCCGGCAGACGGCATCCTCCGGCGCCTCCACCATTACGCGGAGCACCGGCTCTGTACCGGATTCACGCACCAGAATACGGCCCGTATCGCCCAGACGGCGGGCCACGTCGTCCACAGCCTTCTGCACGGCCGGGTCCTGACGGGCGGCAGCCTTGTCGTGCACCCGCACATTCTCCAGCACCTGGGGATAGATGGTCAGTCCCTCGGTGAGCTTGCTCATGGGCTGCTTGCGCTCCAGCATGACTTCCATCAGCTTCAGGCTGGTCAAAATGCCGTCGCCGGTGGAGGCGTACTTGGAGAAGATGATATGCCCCGACTGCTCGCCGCCCAGGGCGCAGCCGTTTTTGCTCATATACTCGTATACGTACTTGTCGCCCACAGCGGTTTTGGCATAGCGGATCCCCAACCGGTCAAAGGCCCGGTACAGTCCGAAGTTGGACATGACCGTGGTCACCACCGTGTTGTGGGGCAGCTCGCCCAGCTCCTTCATATGGCGGCCGCAGATATACAGGATATGGTCACCGGTGATGATCTGGCCCTTTTCGTCCACCGCCAGGCACCGATCCGCGTCGCCGTCGTAGGCAAAGCCCACGTCCAGGCCTTTCTCCACCACGAAGCGCTGCAGGGCCTCGATATGAGTGGAGCCCACGCCGTTGTTGATATTGAAGCCGTCTGGCTCATCGCCCATGACGTAGGTCGTGGCACCCAGTGCGTCAAAAACGCTTCTGGCGATCATCCAGGCGCTGCCATTGGCACAGTCCAGCCCCACCTTTTTCCCCTTGAAGGAGAACATCCCCAGGGAGATGAGGTAGCCCACGTAGCGGTTGCGCCCCGCAGACCAATCCACCGTGCGGCCGATATGGTCCCGCTGCGCCAGGGGAAGCGTCTCCCAGGTCTGGCCGAACACGCTGAGCTTCCCGTCCAGGTAGTCCTCGATCAGGGCGATGGTGTCCTCGTCCATTTTCTCGCCGGACCGCCCGATCAGCTTGATGCCGTTGTCATAGAACGGATTGTGGCTGGCGGAGATCATAATGCCGCAGTCGAAGCCCTCCGTCCGCGCCACATAGGACACAGAGGGCGTGGTGGTCACGTGCAGCAGATAGGCGTCCGCGCCGGAGGCCACCAGCCCGGAGGCCAGGGCGTACTCGAACATATAGCTGCTGCGGCGGGTATCCTTGCCGATGACCACCTTTGCCGGCTCGCTGTCGCCGCCGCGGCGCTTGCATTCACCGCAGTACCAGCCCAAAAAGCGGCCCACCTGATAGGCGTGGTCCGCCGTCAGGGTCACATTGGCCTCGCCCCGGAAGCCGTCCGTGCCGAAATACTTGCCCATTTTTCTTCCTCCCTGTCAGCGCTGGGCGGCAATGTCGCCGCTGCGCTTGTAGATGCTCGCCGCCGGCACGGTGCCCCGCACCGAGGACAGCGGATATACCCGGCTTCCCCGTCCGATGACGCTGCCGGGGTTCAGCACACTGTTGCAGCCCACCTCCACGCCGTCGCCCAGCATGGCGCCCACCTTCTTGCGTCCGGTGTCGATGCGCTCCGCACCGTCCGTGACCACCACATGGGTCTTGTCGGACTTCACGTTGGAGGTGATGGAGCCGGCGCCCATGTGGGCCTTATAGCCGAGGATACTGTCGCCCACATAGTTGTAGTGAGGCGTCTGCACGTTGTCGAACAGGATGACATTCTTCAGCTCCACGGAGTTGCCCACCACGCAATGGGCGCCCACCAGCGCGCTGCCCCGGATAAAGGCACAGTGGCGCACCTCCGTCTCCGGGCCGATGATGCACGGCCCGGTGATGGATGCCGTGGGCGCGACGTGCGCCGTCCGGTGCACCCACACCTCCGGGCCAAAGGGCAGATATTCGCTGTCCAGCTGTGCGCCCAGCGCACGAATGCAGTCCGCCAGGTCGGAGAGCGCCTCCCAGGGATAGGTAAAGCGGGCCAGGTAGTCCCCCGCCAGTGTATGTGTCAGATCATAAAGGTCGTTGATGGTGTACATAGTCTCCTCCTTCGCGCCTGTGCTACTGTACGCACCGCGACGGGATGTTATGTGCTAAGTATACTATCCGGTGCGGCATTTGGCAAGTGGGGGACAGAAAAAACACCCCCGCGCCGCTTTGGCGCAGGGGCGTTTTCAGCCATTTCAGTTGTCCAGCGGCTTCATAGTCGGAAACAGGATCACGTCGCGGATGGAGTCGGTGCCGCAGAGCATCATGGCGCAGCGGTCGATGCCGAAGCCCA
>OIXG01000045.1_pt1 | contig 138405 bp, 141 predicted proteins | sample 1587731 | NCBI WGS metagenome assembly OIXG01 (sample SAMEA3888908, study PRJEB22519) | human gut metagenome | biome: human gut; feature: human-associated habitat; material: faeces | place: Denmark | collected 2010 | reverse complement strand
ACCCCTAACGACCAAAAGGGAGGGGCCTTGCCCCTCCTTTTTGGATTATCCACCCCGCTGTTGCTTCTGACGGCGCGGCATTGCTTCGCTCGCCGCGCTCAGGGCTGCTCCTTTTTTAGTCCTCTGCTGTGATATAGATTTCTTCTGCTTTTTGCTGGGCGGAGATGAGAATATCTTTGGCATCACCCAAATTCTGTTTTTCCAGCTTTTCCAGTGCGTCTGTGATTGCATTGAACAGCAAAGAATACATTTTATCGTAATTTGCCATGTTGTCCATCACCTTTCTTTTGATGTTCTCTCATTGTAAAGTGATATCACTTAGAAGTCAATAGACTGCATACTTTTCTGAACGAAAACCATACAATAAGCTAAAGATCAAGCAGGAGGCTGTGTATGGCAACGAACAAACGGGTATTTACACTTCGTTTATCCGACGAAGTGTTTGACAAAATCGGCGTGCTGGCCACAAGAGAGCATCGCTCCATGACAAATTACATCGAATACGTTTTGCTCAAGCATATCAATGACATCGAGGCAGAACAAGGCGAAATCAAAGAAGAAAACGACCGCTGACGCGGCCGCTTTTGTCGTTATGCGGCGAGCGCAGCAATGCCGCCCGCACGCAGTCTGCCGCCGTGCTCCCGTCACACGCGCCTCACGGAGTAAGGCGCGGTTGAGAGTGGTCACGAAACGTAGGGATTCATGGCGAAGCCATGTACACTGCACCTGATTCGGCAAGCATTGCAGCTCTTCGAGCTACAGACCGGCAATGAGCGGGGTCGAGGGGGAAGACCCCTCGTCCTTTCTCTCGGGGGTTGCAAAGGGGGATACTCTCTTTCGAGAAAGAGAGTATCCCCCTTTTACGCACTTCCGCACGGTGCGGAAATATCCCGCGCCTGCGCGGAACAATTTGCAAATGGTTTTGTTAAACCGTTTCCAGAATCTCGCGCGCGACATAAACACCGCTCGCCGATGCGTGCGACAGCGAATGCGTAATGCCGCTGCCGTCGCCGATGACATAGAGCCCCTTGTACGGCGTTTCAAGGTGCTCGTCGAGCGCGACCTCCATGTTGTAGAACTTGACCTCCACGCCGTAGAGCAGCGTGTCGTCGTTCGCGGTGCCCGGCGCGATCTTGTCGAGCGCGTAGATCATCTCGATGATGCCGTCCAGAATGCGCTTGGGCAGCACGAGGCTCAGATCACCCGGCGTTGCTGCGAGCGTCGGCGTGACGAGGCCTTCTTCGATGCGCTTGACCGTGCTGCGGCGGCCGCGGACGAGATCGCCGAAGCGCTGGACGATGACGCCGCCGCCGAGCATGTTGGACAGGCGCGCGATGGACTCGCCGTAGCCGTTGGAATCCTTGAACGGCTCGGAGAAGTGCTTGGCGACGAGAAGCGCGAAGTTCGTGTTCTCGGTCTGGAGGGACTTATCCTCATAGCTGTGGCCGTTGACCGTGACGATGCCGTTCGTGTTCTCGTTGACGACGATGCCGTTGGGGTTCATGCAGAACGTGCGGACGTTGTCCTCGAACTTTTCCGTGCGATAGACGATCTTGCTCTCGTAGAGCTCGTCAGTCAGGTGGGAGAAGACAACGGCGGGGATCTCGACGCGCACGCCGATATCGACGCGGTTCGACTTCGTGGGGATCTTGAGCTCCTGGCACACGCCCTCCATCCACTTGCTGCCGACGCGGCCGACGGAGACGATGCACTTATCGCAGGTGTAGTCCGTCTCGCCGACGGTGACGCGGTAGCCTTCGCCCTCGCGGGCGATGGTGGTGACGGGGGAGTCGAAGTAGAAGTCGACCTTGTCCTTGAGCAGGTCATAGAGGTTCGAGAGCACGACGAGGTTCACGTCCGTGCCGAGATGGCGGACGGAGGCGTCGAGCAGGTTGAGCTTATTCTGGATGCAGAGCTTTTTGAACTTCGTGCCGGCGGTGGAGTAGAGCTTCGTGCCCTCGCCGCCGTAGGCCATGTTGATCTCGTCGACATAGTGCATGAGATCGAGCGCCTGCTTTTTGCCGATGTACTCGTGCAGCGTGCCGCCGAAGTCGTTGGTGATGTTGTATTTGCCGTCGGAAAATGCGCCCGCGCCGCCGAAACCGCTCATGATCGAGCAGCTCTTGCAGCGGATGCAGGATTTGACCTTGTCGCCGTCGATGGGGCAGTGGCGCTTTTCAAGGCTGTGACCGGCCTCGAACACGGCGACGCGCAGGTCACTGCGATCCTTTGTCAGCTCGTAGGCGGAGAAGATGCCGCCGGGACCGCCGCCAATGATGATGACGTTGTAATGCATGGAAGAAACCTCCGTTTGATCCGGATTTGCCGGAGGAGCATCCCACCGGCGCAAAAATACATACTATATTGTAATAAAATGGCGGATAAAGTCAAGAGAAGAAACGGAAAAAGGAGCGGAAACATTTCCGCTCCCTTTTGTCTGAGTCTACATATTCTTCTTGATGCTCTTGATGGCGTTTTTCTCAAGGCGCGAGACCTGCGCCTGCGAGATGCCGATCTCGCTTGAGACCTCCATCTGTGTTTTGCCGTCGGAGTAGCGCAGGGCGAGGATCTGGCGCTCGCGCTCGCTCAGGCGCGCCATGGCCTCCTTGAGCGCGATCTGCTCGAGCCAGTCCTCGTCGGTGTTCTTGTTGTCGCGCACCTGATCCATGACGCACACGGCGTCGCCGCCGTCGGAGTAGATGGGCTCAAAGAGCGACACGGGGTCGCATACGGCGTCCATGGCGAAGACGACCTCCTCGCGCCGGATGCCGAGCTCGCGCGCGATCTGCTCGACCGTGGGCTCGCGCTGTTGCTCGCGCTGGAGCTTTTCACGCGCCTGTAAGACGCGGTAGGCCGTGTCGCGCATCGAGCGGCTGACGCGAATGGAGCTGTTGTCGCGCAGATACCGCCGGATCTCGCCGATGATCATCGGCACGCCGTAGGTGGAAAAACGAACATTCTGCGAAATGTCGAAGTTGTCGATGGCCTTTAGTAGCCCTACGCAGCCGACCTGAAAGAGGTCGTCCGCGTTTTCCCCTCGGCCGGAAAAGCGCTGGATGACCGACAGCACCAGCCGCAGATTGCCCTCGACGAGCTTTTCGCGCGCGGCTGCGTCGCCGTCCTTTGCGCGATGAAGCAGTGCGTCCGTCTCCGCGGCGGTCAGCGTCGGCAGCTTCGTCGTGTTCACGCCGCAGATCTCCACCTTGCCAAGCATAAAAAGAATCCCCGCCTCCCATGCATAGTGCTTTCAGTATGTCCGCACGCGGCGGAAACATACGGAACGGGAAGCGGGGATATTTTTTATCGTTCGGCGCGCTTCGATGGACTTTGCGCCCTCAAACGGTTCTCACGCAAGAAGACCGATACAGAATGCAATGATCGCAGCGTTGAAGAAGTCGTTGAAGAGGCCGCCGACCATCGGGATGACGAAGTAGGCCGAGGGAGAGGGACCGTAGCGGCGGGAAACGGCCTGCATGTTGGCCATGGCGTTGGACGTGGCGCCCATGCCGAAGCCGATGAAGCCGGCGGTGATCATCGCGGCGTCGTAATCGCGGCCCATGACCGGGAAGACGACCAGCAGCGAGAAGACGACCATCAGCAGCACCTCGGCGGCGAGGGCGACGATCATCGGCAGCGCCAGGTCGACGAGCTGCCAGAGTTTGAGGCCCGAGAGCGCCATCGAGAGGAAGATCGCGAGGAACATGTTGCCCATCGTGCTGATCTCGGCGGCGGGGAACTCCATGATCTTGAAGTGGTCGATCACGTTGCGGATGACGACGGCCACGAGCATCGAACCAATGTAAATGGGGAAGCTGAAGCCGCAGAGGTTCGTGAGCAGAACGCTGACGACGTTGCCGACGCCGGCGCAGAACATCAGCAGCAGGAAACCGTAGACAAAGTTATTGGCGTGGGTGTTGTAATGCGTGTCGTCGACATCCTCTTCCACCGTCTGCTCTGCGAGCTCGTCGCGCAGGTGGTTCTTGACGATGAGCTTGCGGGCGATCGGGCCGCCGAGGAGCGAGCCGAAGATGAGGCCGAACGTCGCCGCCGCGACGGCGACCGTCGTGCCGCCGATGGCACCGGCCGCGTCAAGGTCAGGACCAATACCCGCCGCCGTGCCGGGGCCGCCAATCATCGAGATAGAGCCGCAGGCGAGACCGTAGAGCGGATCTTTGCCCATCAGCGCCATCACGCCGCTGCCGACGACATTCTGCAAAATGATCATCACAACGCTCAAAATAAGGAGCATGATGACGGATTTGCCGCTCTTGAGCAGCATCGGAATGCTGACGGTGAAGCCGACGGTCGTAAAGAAGAAGATCATAAAGACCGTTTGCAGCGTGTCGTCAAAGGTGATGACCGCCGTGCCCGTGGCATAGAGGACGGTGTTGAAGATCGCGAAGCACAGACCGCCGACCAGGGGAGCGGGGATGCAGAAGCGGCTGAACACGGGGAGCTTCTTCGTCAGCACCAGGCCGAGGGCGTACATGGCGGCGCCAAGCGCGAGGGCATGGTACATATTGAGCTGGATCTCTGTCATGTGGGGGAACCTCCGTAGAAAAAATTTTCTCTCCGGCATAGCCCGGAGAGAAGTCGCGGGAAATGCGAGGGATAGGACTTCCTGTTCCGGAAATACAATGAAAAGGAACAGGAGGGGATGCGCATGAACTGCCGCTTTGCCGACTTCCGCTGCAAGGAGGTCATCAACATCTGCGACGGCTGCCGCCTGGGCTATGTGGGCGACGTGGAATGCAGGCTGCCGGACGGGCAGCTCACCGCACTCATCATTCCCGGGCCGTACCGCTTTTTCGGGCTGTTCGGCCGGGGAGAGGAATACTGCATCCCATGGGAGTGTATCAAGCAGATCGGGGACGATATCATTCTCATTGACAAGCCCTTTCCGCGCCAGGAGATCCCGCGCAGAGAGCACCGCACGCGCCGCCGCCGGTACTGAAAAGGGCGGCGGACGAAAAGTCCCCCAATAGCAGACCTACCATATTATAAGGATTTTCGACATTTTTGCAAGCCTAAATTTTAGAAAGACATTATTAAAAAAGGAAAATGACAACTTCTGGGTGCAAAAGCGCGGGAAAACGACGCGGGAAAGGCGGCAAAAGGAAAAGAAAGCGGGAAAAACACAGGATTTTTCAAAAAGTGCTTGCAATTTTGGAAATAGCGGGGTATAATACCCGGGTATTCCGCATGGAGACCGGACTTCTTGTCTGTGCCATCAGGTTGGCAGGAGGGATGAAGGCTCCAGAGGTAAAACTAAATTTGAAGGAGAAACTACAAGCAATGGCAAACGTCGTATCCATGAAAGCCCTGCTCGAAGCAGGCGTCCACTTCGGCCATCAGACCCGTCGCTGGAACCCCAAAATGGCTCCCTACATCTACACCGAGCGCAACGGCATCTACATCATCGACCTGCAGAAGACCGTCAAGAAGCTCGAGGAAGCCTACAACTTCGTCCGTTCCGTCTCTGAGAGCGGCCAGAACATCCTGTTCGTCGGCACGAAGAAGCAGGCGCAGGAGGCTATCAAGGAAGAGGCTTCCCGCTGCGGCGGCTACTATGTCAACGCTCGCTGGCTCGGCGGTATGATGACCAACTTCAAGACCATGCGTACCCGCGTGGACCGTCTCAACCAGCTCAAGACCATGCAGGCTGACGGCACGTTCGATATGCTTCCCAAGAAGGAAGTCATGAAGCACCTCGCCGAGATCGAGAAGCTCGAGAAGTACCTCGGCGGTGTGAAGGAAATGAAGAAGCTCCCCGGCGCGCTGTTCATCGTCGACACCCGCAAGGAGCGCAACGCCATCGCCGAGGCGCACAAGCTCGGCATCCCCGTCGTCGCCATCGCCGATACCAACTGCGATCCCGACGAGATCGACTACCCCATCCCCGGCAACGATGACGCCATCCGCGCCATCAAGCTCATCTCCTCCGTGATGGCCAACGCCATGATCGAGGGCAAGCAGGGCGAAGAGACCGAGGAGAAGGCCGAGGGCGAGGCTCAGGCCTGATTTTCCCAATCAAGCGAGAAAAGAACCTTACGGGGCGAGGCAAAGCCTCGCCCCGTCTCATTTTTACCACACTATTTTTCAGGAGGATATCAGAATGGCTATCACTGCTGCTGTTGTTAACGAGCTCCGCCAGGCCACCGGCTGCGGCCTGATGGACTGCAAGAAGGCCCTCATCGAGTGCGAGGGCGATATGGAAAAGGCCGTCATGTATCTGCGCGAAAAGGGCCTCGCCTCTCAGGCGAAGAAGGCCAGCCGCGTGGCTGCTGAGGGCATGGCTTACGCCACCGTCATCGACGGTGTCGGTGTTGTGGTCGAGGTCAACTGCGAGACCGACTTCGTCGCCAACGGCGAGCCGTTCAACAACTTTGTCAAGGGCGTGGCTGCTGTCGTCGCCAAGGAGAACCCCGCTGACGTCGACGCGCTCATGGGCTGCCCCTGGGTCACCGGCAACGGCACCGTCAAGGATGCGAAGGACGAGCTGTTCCTCGCCATCCGCGAGAACATGAGCATCCGTCGCTTCGCCCGCATCGCTGACGGCTTCTCCGTCCCCTATGTCCACATGAAAGGCAAGATCGGCGTTATCGTCAACCTGACCGTCGAGGGCTGCGACGCCACCGAGATCGGCAAGGACATCGCCATGCAGATCGCCGCGCTCAACCCCCGCTTCTGGGACAAGAGCCAGGTCACGCAGGACGTTCTGGACGAGGAGAAGGAAGTCATGCTCGGCCAGATGGCCAACGACCCGAAGATGGCGAACAAGCCCGATCAGGTCAAGAAAAAGATCGTTATGGGCAAGCTCAACAAGTTCTATGCCGAGAACTGCCTGCTTCAGCAGGCCTTCGTCAAGGACGGCGACGTCTCTGTCGAGCAGTATATGAACAACGCTGCCAAGGCGCTGGGCGGCAAGGTCAGCTTCAACACCGCCGTTCGCTTCGAGAAGGGCGAGGGCATCGAGAAGAAGCAGGAGAACTTTGCGGCTGAGATCGCTTCCATGGTCAACGGCAACAAGTAATTTCCAAATTACAAAATATGATGAAAAGAGGTTCGGCGAAGGCCGGACCTCTTTTTTGTTTCCGCGCGGCAGACAGAATTTTCTGCGAAATAAAAAATTTACAATTTCCTAAGGTGAATATTATTGTGCATATCTTGCATATTCATTTTGACTGGTGTATAATAGGCAATGCTAAGCAGCGGCGCAGTATCCTAGTCGGAGCTGCCGTTTCCTAAGAAGGGCCTAAAAATCCTTTAAAGGGCACAACTGTGAAGCCTTTGGTGCCTGCTTCTTACGCCCAGTTTGGGGTGGGTGCTGAAGGGAGGCGAAAGCGAAAGCTGCGCCTGCGGACTCCGGGCGACCCCTAATGGCATGGGGGAACCGACCCTGTTTCTGCGGAGACTCGTTGCTGTGCCGGAGCGGACTCCCGGTTTCGGGTATCGACTTCGGTACGGGACGGGATATGAACCTGCATTGCGGTGCTACCCGGCCTTTGTGCCGCGAACGCTGTGTGCAGCGTAGCCTGCCTTGCGTGGGGAATTCGGATAGGAGAACAACGTACAGACTCCGGCCAAGAGCGAAGTACGATCGCTCCTTGAAATTTTTCCTGCAAAAGAGGATAAGAAACGGCGTGACTCCGGGGTGGAAATCACCTAGGCTGTCGCAAGGGCAGCGAAAGGGTTACAGTGCGGACTAAGTGGCAATCGGGTACCTCGTCTGGTGACAACGGGGTGCAGCGCCTAAGGGGGAACCGCCTCCATCGGCAACGAGAGGTGCGCTGCGGGGAAAGCCAACCCGACCTATGCCGCAGGATTACCTTTTGCTGCTGCCGCTGATTAGCATGATTATGAAATAACTGTGGAGAAGAAAGTTTTGGAAAACGAAGAAGACCGAAAGCAGAAGAAAACGGAAAAGACGCCCAGCCACGCGCGCTGGGTCATCCGTGTGTTTTTGATCGCTGTGGCGCTTTCCGCCGCGATGAGCCTGTGCTCGGGCGCGCTGCTTGAGGATGCGGGGTATGTGGTGGCAACACTGATCCTGCTGCTGTTCATTGCGCTGGGCATTTTGTTTGATATCATCGGCGTCGCCGTGACGGCGGCGAATCCCAAGCCGTTCAATTCGATGGCCGCGCACCGTGTCAAGGGCGCGAAGGAGGCGCTGTACCTCATCCGCAACGCGGAAAAGGTCGCCTCGTTCTGCAACGATGTGGTCGGTGACATCTGCGGCATCGTCAGCGGTTCGACCGCGACGGTCATCGTCGTGCTGCTGCAAAACAGCTTCGGCTGGCGCAGTATCGTCGTATCCACCGTGGTCACGGCGCTGATCTCGGGACTGACCATCGGCGGCAAGGCCATCGGTAAAAAGGTCGCCATGAAAAAGAGCAAGGATGTCATCTACCTGACGGCGAAGGTGCTGTCGGTGCTGCATCTTGTCAGATAAAGAAGGAAACCGTATTGATTCTTGAAACCATCCATGATCCCCGGGACATCAAGGCCCTGAACGACTCGCAAACGCAGCTTTTATGTACGGAGCTGCGTGAATTTTTGCTGAAAAATGTGTCGAAAACGGGCGGGCATCTGGCCTCGAACCTCGGCGCGGTCGAGCTGACGGTGGCCATCCACCGCGTGTTCGACACGTCGCGCGACCGGCTGGTGTTCGACGTGGGGCATCAGTGCTACACCCATAAAATTTTGACCGGCCGGCGCGAGCAGTTTTCGTCTCTGCGCCAGTACGGCGGCCTCTCGGGCTTTCCCAAGCCGCGTGAGAGCGGGCATGACGCCTTTATCGCGGGACATGCCTCCAACTCCGTCTCCGTCGCGCTCGGCATGGCGCGGGCGCGGACGTTGCAGCATCAGGATTATTCCGTACTGGCGCTGATTGGCGACGGCGCGCTCTCCGGCGGTCTTGCCTACGAGGGACTTAACAACGCGGGCGCGAGCGGCGAGCCGCTCATCGTGATTCTGAACGACAACGGCATGTCGATCGACGGCAATGTCGGCGCGGTGAGCGAGCATCTGGGACTTTTGCGCTCGAAGCCTGCGTACTATGAATTCAAAAAAGCCTATCGCGACCTGCTCGACCGCAATGCGGTCGGCCGCGCGGTGTATGATTTTAACCATCATCTGAAAACGAACGTCAAAAAGGCGCTGTTGCCGAATTCGACGATGTTCGAGGACATGGGCTTTACCTACCTCGGCCCCGTGAACGGACACGACGTGGGGCAGCTCACCAACACGCTCAAATGGGCGAAGGACTTGAACTGCCCGGTTCTGGTGCATGTGCATACGAAAAAAGGCAAGGGCTACCTGCCCGCCGAGCGCGAGCCGGAGCGCTATCACGGTGTCGGCAAATTCGACCCGCGGATGGGCGTGCCGCGCGAGCATAAGCGAGATTTTTCCGCGGTGTTCGGCGAGGAACTCTGCAAGCTTGCGAAAAATGACGAAACGATCTGCGCTATCACCGCCGCAATGCGCGACGGTACGGGCCTGCACGATTTTTCCGAGCAGTATCCCGCGCGCTTTTTTGACGTCGGCATCGCCGAGGGACATGCCGTGGCGATGGCCGCGGGCATGGCCAAGCAGGGGCTCACGCCGGTCGTGGCGATCTATTCGAGCTTTTTGCAGCGCGCCTACGACCAGCTCATCCACGACACGGCGCTCTCTGACCTGCACGTTGTCTTCGCGGTCGACCGCGCGGGTATGGTCGGCGCGGACGGAGAGACGCATCACGGCATTTTCGATGCAACATTCCTCTCGGAAATCCCGAATATGACGGTGCTTTGCCCATCGAACTTTGCAGAGCTGCGCACGATGCTCGACTGTGCGGTGAACGAGATCAAAGGCCCCGTCGCCATCCGCTATCCGCGCGGAGGCGAGGGAAATTATAAAGAAAACAGCGGGCGGCAGAACCTTGTCGTGCTGCGCGAGGGGGCGGACATCACCCTTTGCGCCTACGGCACGATGATCAACAATGTGCTCGGCGCGGCGGAAATCCTGCACGAGCAGGGCATTGAGGCACGCGTTGTGAAGATCAACGCCATCTCGCCGCTCTATGACCGCGACATGCGCGAGGTCATCGGCAAAACCAAGGCGATGCTGGTCGCGGAGGAGTGCGCGGGCGTCGGCTGCATGGGCCAGCGTATGGCGGCGATCCTGGGCTGGAACAAAATTTCGCCCGAACGGCTGGAGCTGTGCAACCTCGGCAAGGCGTTTCCCGCGCAGGGAACAGTGGAGGAGCTGTACCGTGAGTTCGGGCTGGACGCGGAGTCGCTGGCAAAAAAGGCTGCGGAGGTGCTGCGATGAGCAATAAAACAAGATTGGACGTGCTGCTCGTTGAACGCGGGCTGGAACAGACCCGCCAGCGCGCGCAGGCGATGATCATGAGCGGGCTTGTCTTTGTGGATGGGCAGCGCGTGGATAAGGCGGGCACCGCCGTGCCGAACGACGCGCAGATCGAGGTGCGCGGCAACACGCTCCGATATGTGAGCCGCGGCGGCCTCAAGCTCGAAAAGGCGATGACGACGTTCGGCCTCAAGCTGGACGGCCGTATCTGTGCCGATATCGGCGCTTCGACCGGCGGCTTTACCGACTGTATGCTGCAAAACGGCGCGACAAAGGTCTACGCCGTCGACGTCGGCTACGGACAGCTCGACTGGAAGCTCCGCTCCGACGAGCGCGTTGTGTGCATGGAACGCACGAACGCGCGCTATCTCGACCGCGACCAGATCCCCGACGAACTGGATTTTGCCAGCATCGACGTGTCGTTTATTTCGCTGAAATTGATCCTGCCTGCGGTGCACCGCGTCTTAAAAGAGGGCGGACATGTCGCCTGCCTCATCAAGCCCCAGTTTGAGGCGGGACGCGAAAAGGTGGGGAAAAAGGGCGTCGTCCGCGACCCGGACGTACACCTTGAGGTGCTGGAAAACTTCCTGACACATGCAAAGGATTCTGGCTTTACAGTGCTTGATATCACATTCTCTCCTATTCGCGGACCCGAGGGAAACATCGAATACCTCGGGTATCTCGAAAGCGGCGATTGGGTGGAGAAGACGTTTGACCTCCAGGGCCTTGTGGAGCAGTCACACGCGGCGCTCGACCACGGGAAGGAGGGCGCGGGATGCTGAGAAAAGTCATCTTATGCCCGAATCCCTACCGCGACGCGCAGCTTCGCGTCGCGAAGGAGGCCAAGCGCGTGCTCGACGAGGTTGGCTGCCCGAATGTCGTGTGCCTGCCGTTTTGCAATCAGGAGCCGCCGGAGGGCTACGGGCTCAACATTGAGCCGCTTCAGCAGGAGATCCGCGGTGCGGACATGATCATCGCGTTTGGCGGCGACGGTACGATCCTGCACCTTTCCAAAACCGCCGCGCACCGCGACATTCCGGTGCTGGGCGTCAACCTCGGTAGCCTCGGCTTCATGGCCGAGCTTGAGAGCAAAGACCTTTTGCGCTTGCGCGACCTGTGTGACGGAAAGTACGAGATCGAGAGCCACATGATGCTCGATGTGAGCGTCCAGCGCGACGGGCGGGTCATCTACTCGAACCTTGCGCTCAACGAAGCGCTCATCGCGCGCGGCAACATCTCGCGCGTGATCCGGCTGCAAATCTTCACCGAGCAGGGGAAGCTCGTGGACGTGGCGGGCGACGGCGTGATCGTCGCGAGCCCGACGGGCTCGACGGCCTACTCGCTCTCGGCGGGCGGCCCTGTGGTCGAGCCGACGGCGCGGAACTTCATCGTTTCGCCCATCTGCGCGCACAGCGTGCACGCCAATGCCTACGTGCTCTCGCCCGAGCGGGTCATCACTGTGCAGACGGAAAAAAACAGCTACAAGCCCGTCCTTTTGAGCGTGGACGGCGGGCGCGCATTCTCACTGCGCAGCGGCGACAGTATTGAAGTGCGCCGCTCAAAATTCGACACCAAGCTCGTTCGACTGAGCAAACGCAGTTTCTGCGAGATCTTACAAAAGAAAATGTTGATGGGAGGAACCAGCAATGAAGAATGAAAGACAGGAAAAGATCCTTGCGATCATTGCCGCTTCGGCGATCGAAACGCAGGAGCAGTTGATCGACAGCCTGCGCAAGGAGGGGATCTCCTGCACGCAGGCGACCATCTCCCGCGATATCAAGCAGCTCCACTTAATTAAGGAGCCGACCGGCAACGGCACCTACCGCTACGCCGTTTCGACGCAGAAGATGCGCCTGAATCTGGCTGACCGCCTGCAGACCATCCTGCGCGAGAGCATCGTTTCGGTCGACTGCGCGCAGAATCTGGTGCTCATCAAGACGATGGCGGGTCTCGGACCCGCAGCCGGCGCGGCGTTCGACGGGATGGATATCTCCGCCAAGGTCGGCACCGTCGCGGGTGACGACACGGTGCTGATCGTGATGCGCGAAAACGAGTCCGCCGCCGAGCTCTGCTCGGAGATCGAGGACATGCAGAGACAGCGCCAGACCAAGTAAGAACAAAATTTTGCAGGAGAATGAGCGATGCTTGAGCTTTTGCACATTGAAAATATCGCCATCATTGAGCGGGCGGACATTCTGTTTGGCCGCGGGTTCAACGCGCTCACCGGCGAGACCGGCGCGGGCAAATCCATTGTGATCGACGCGCTCGGCGCGGTGCTCGGCCAGCGCACATCGCGCGAGCTCATCCGCACGGGTGCGGAGAAGGCGTTTGTCAGCGCGACGTTCAGCGCAGTTCCGGCAGATTTGCCGGGGCTCGCCGAAAACGGCTTTACGCCGGAGGAGGACGGAACGCTTTTATTGCAGCGCGAGCTGTACGGCGACGGCAAAAACGTCTGCCGCGTGGGCGGACGGCCGGTGACGGTCGCGCAGCTCAAGCGTATCGGCGCGAGCTTGCTCAATATCCACGGCCAGCACGACGGACAGCAGTTACTCGACGAAGAGCAGCACCTTGTCTACCTCGACCGCTTTGGCCGCGTGGAAAATGAGCTGGCAGCGTACTGTACGCGCTATGACGTGATGAAAGAGACGCGCCGCGCGATCGACGCGCTCAAGATGGACGAGGCCGAAAAAGCGCGCCGTGTCGACATGCTGCACCATCAGATCGGTGAGCTCGAGCGCGCGGACTTGCAGGAGGGGGAGGAGGAGACGCTCCTTGCCCGCCGCAATATTCTGCGCAACGGCGAAAAGTTCATTTCCGCCATCTCCGAGGCGGACGCCTGCCTGAACGGTGGGGACGAGGGCCTTGGCGCGGTGTCCGCTATCAAGGAGGCGGAGGATGCGCTGCGTTCGCTCCACAGCCTCGGCGATGAATTCATCACGCTCTCGGAGCGCTTGGAAGCGCTGCGCTGTGAAGCGTATGACCTTGCCGAAACGATCCGCGATAAGAAGGATGAATACGACTTTTCTCCGCAGGAGCTCGACGCCGTGGAGTCGCGCTGCGACCAGCTTTACCGGCTGAAAAAGAAGTACGGCTCAAGCGTCGAGGAGATGCTTGCATATCTTGAAAAATCGCGTGAGGAATTGGACCGCATCGAGTATGCAGACGACCGTGCGCAGCAGCTCGAGCAGACGCTCAAAAAGCAGGAAAAGGCTGCGCGCGAAGCGGCGCAGGCCCTCTCCGACCGCCGCCACGCGGCGGCAAAGGAGCTTGAGGAGCGTATTTCCCGGGAACTGCGCGAGCTCGATATGCCGAAGCTGCGCTTTGCCATCGACTTTCAGGAAAAGGACATGGGCGAGGACGGTGTGGACGCCGTGGCGTTTTTGATGTCCGCCAATGTGGGCGAGGCGCTGCGCCCCATCCAGAAGATCGCGTCCGGCGGCGAGCTGTCGCGCATCATGCTGGCACTCAAAAACGTGCTGGCCGAGCAGGACAGCGTGATGACGATGGTGTTCGACGAGGTCGACACCGGCGTTTCGGGCAGGGCTGCCCAGCGCGTGGCGGAAAAGCTCGCCAAGCTCTCGCGGACACGGCAAGTGCTGTGCGTGACGCATCTGCCGCAGCTCGCGGCGATGGCTGACACGCACTTCGGCGTGGAAAAGGGCGAGGAAAACGGCCGCACGCTCACAAAGGTCGTCGCGCTCGACCGCGCGGCGCGCCGCGGCGAGATCGCCCGCCTAAGCGGGGGAGACCACCCGAGCGAGACGATGCTCTTAGGGGCGGAGGAACTGCTCTGCGCGGCGGAGAACTTTAAAAATCAACTGCTGTAAAGTAAAATCACATGGCAGAGAAAAGCGCCGCGATGCGGCGCTTTTTCGAAGAAAGGAACATCAGATGAACGAATTTGCTGAGCGCATCGAGCGGGATTTTCCGGTGCGGCGCAAGGAAAAAGAAAAAGTGGACTTCCGCACCTGGCTTGTCTACACACTCAAGGAGCTCGGCTATTCGCCAAAGCTCGAGAGCGGGACGTCGGCGCTCTCGGCGGGCGGCAATGTGACGAATGTGGTCGTCGGCGACATCGAGAAGGCAAAGATCGTTCTCGCGGCACACTACGACACCGGCGTGCGCGAGGTCCTGCCGCCGCTCATTTGCCCGACACGACCGGCGACGTACATGCTCTACGAGGCGCTGATGCCGCTGCTGGCGCTGGCGGTGAGCTTCCTTATTTCGTTCGGCGTGACGTTCGCGCTCAACATGCCGAATATGACGCTGCCGCTCTTTTTGCTGCTGCTGGTCGTGACGCTCTTTTACCCCAAATATGGCAAGAGTGAGACGAACAACAAAAATGCCAACACCTCCGGCGTCGTTGCGCTGCTGGAGGTCGCAAAGGCGCTGACGCCGCGCTACCGCGGCGAGGTGTGCTTTTTGTTCCTCGACGGCGGCACGCAGGGGGGCAAGGGCGCCAAGCGCCTGATCCATGCGCATCCCGAGCTCAAAAAGAAGAGCGTCATCGTGCTCGACTGCGTGGGTGAGGGCGATGAGCTGCTGATCCTGCCGGGGAAAACGAGCCGCTGGAACGATAAGCTGCTCGACACGATCCTTGAGCAGTTCAGCAACAGCGAGAAGAAGACCTGCTTTTTGAAGACCGACGGACTTGTTCACTATCCCTCGGACAACCGCGCGTTCACGGGCGGCACGGTCATCTGCGCATGCAAAAAGGTCAAGGGCTTTGGCCGCTGTATCCTGCCGCGGAAAGCGACGGGGATCGACGAGGAGAACCTGTCGCTCCTGTGCGACGGGCTGTGCAAGCTCGTGATGTATTACAATCCGCAGAATACTTGATACTTGACAAGACCGATTCTTTACGTTACAATATCCGCGTTTACGGTGATGAAGCGGAGAAGTAAGCAGCGATTTCCTGCGCAGAGAGCCTTCGGCTGGTGCAAGAAGGAGAGGAAACATGCCGAAATACACCGCGGAGCCGGCGCCCGAACGAAAGTTTTCCAGTAGGCGCGCCCCGGGAGCGCCCGTTATCGCGCGGGAGTGTGTCGGCACTCCGTGAGGCCGTTTTTGCGAGAAAACGGCGAACCAGAGGTGGTACCGCGAATTTGTTCGCCCTCTGTCCAAACGGACAGAGGGCGTTTTTTGCTATCCGAAAGCGTCTCAAAATGTCCGAAATGAAGTAAAATAGAAATACAGGAGGAATCAACAAATGGGAATTTATGAAGAGCTCAAAGCGCGCGGCCTGATCGCGCAGGTGACGGACGAGGAGCAGATCCGCGACCTCGTCAACAACGGCAAGGCGACGTTCTACATCGGCTTTGACTGCACGGCGGACAGTCTGCACGTCGGCCACTTCATGGCGCTGTGCCTGATGAAACGCCTCCAAATGGCGGGCAACAAGCCCATCGCCCTGATCGGCGGCGGCACGACCATGATCGGAGACCCCTCGGGCCGCAACGATATGCGCAAGATGCTCACCAAGGCCGACATCGACCACAATGCCGAATGTTTCAAGCGCCAGATGGAGCGCTTCATCGACTTCGGCGAGGGCAAGGCCATGATGCTCAACAACGCCGATTGGCTGATGAAGCTCAACTACATCGAGCTGCTGCGCGAGGTGGGCGCGTGCTTCTCTGTGAACAACATGCTGCGCGCCAAGTGCTATGAGCAGCGCATGGAAAAGGGCCTTTCGTTCCTGGAATTCAACTACATGATCATGCAGTCCTACGACTTCTACCACATGTTCCAGGAGTACGGCTGCAACATGCAGTTCGGCGGCGACGACCAGTGGTCCAACATGCTCGGCGGCACGGAGCTGATTCGCCGCAAGCTCGGCAAGGACGCGCAGGCGATGACGATCACGCTGCTCCTCAATTCCGAGGGCAAGAAGATGGGCAAGACCGCGAGCGGCGCGGTGTGGCTCGACCCGAACAAGACCACGCCCTACGACTTCTACCAGTACTGGCGCAACGTGGGCGATCAGGATGTTTTGAAGTGCATCCGTATGCTCACGTTCCTGCCGCTCGAGCAGATCGACGAGATGGATAAGTGGGAGGGCAGCCAGCTCAACCGCGCGAAGGAGATCCTCGCCTACGAGCTCACCGCACTCGTCCACGGGGAAGAGGAGGCCAAGAAGGCGGAGGAGTCTGCCAAGGCGCTCTTCGGCGCGGGCGGCAATAACGCCAACATGCCGACGAGCACGCTGACGGATGCCGACTTTGAAAACGGCAACATCAATGTCCTTTCGATGCTGGTCGCGACCGGCCTGTGCCCGTCCCGCGGTGAGGCGCGCCGTTTGGTCCAGCAGGGCGGTGTGACGATCGACGATGTGAAGGTCGCCTCCATCGACGAGAGCCTTGCGCGCGAGCGATTCGAGGGCGAGGGCATCATCGTCCGCAAGGGTAAGAAGGTCTTCCACCGCGTGAAGGCGTAAGCAAGGCTGATTACAAAACGTAAACGAAAAAGTGAAACAGGGCTCTGCGCGTTTTCAGCGCAGAGTCCTGCTTTTTTGACTGAATACACAAGGTGGAAAACGGTGAAATGAATACGGCGAATATTCGCTGAATATCGCGATGAATATTATGCAGATGCAAAGTGAATGCGCGATGAATGTTGCACAGATGAGAGATAAGATCAGCTTATACTGCGGGACGGAACGGTTCCAGTGCATGCGAGAGCTGTTCCAAATGACGCTCGGAAATGCGGCACAGCGGCAGCCGCAATTCGCCGCTGCACAGGCCCAAGAGCTCCATGGCGGCCTTGACGGGGATGGGGTTGACCTCGCAAAACAGCGCACGGATCAGTTCGTGCAGCTTGAGCTGGAGCGCACCTGCCTCTAAGAAACGGTTTTTCAGGCAGAGCTGTGTCAGCTCGTGCATTTCACGCGGGACGACATTCGCGGCGACGGAGATGACGCCCTTGCCGCCGAGCACCATGATGGCGGCAGTAGAGCCGTCGTTGCCGCTCCAGACGGTGAAGTCCGGCGGGCAGAGGTTGAGGGTGTCCTGAATAAGATCGAAGTTGTCGCTGGCTTCCTTGACGCCGGCAATGTTCGGATGCTTGGCGAGTGCCTGATATGTCTGCACCGTGCAGCCGACGCCTGTGCGCGCGGGGACATTGTAGAGGATAACGGGAACATCGACCGCGTCAGCGATGGCGGAAAAATGCTGCACAAGGCCGCTCTGCGAGGCTTTGTTGTAGTACGGCGTGACGGTGAGCAGCGCATCGACGCCCGCGCTTTGCGCGGCTTTGGAGAGCGCAATGGAGGACGCGGTGCTGTTCGTGCCGCTGCCCGCGATGACGGGCACGCGGCGGTCGACGGTGCGCACGCAGCGCTCAATGAGCGCCATGCGCTCATTGTAGCTCAGCGTCGCGGCCTCGCCGGTTGTGCCGCAGACGACGATGGCGTCGGTGCCGCCTTGAATCTGGCGCTCGATGAGACGGTCGAAGGCTTCGAGATCGACACCGTCGCCGCAAAACGGCGTGACGATGGCGACGGCGCTGCCGGTAAACACACAGGGTTTCATAAAGGACTCCTTTCCATGACGCTTGACCGCCAAAACGGTAGGGGGGGCGGCGGCCAAAAAGAGATACAGTTTTGCTTGAAAGCAGAGGGAAACTGTCGTATAATGTAAAATACGATTCATATGGATATGTTCAGCCGGGCGCAGAGCGATCGCTTCTGCAAAACTGGCTGTGGAGGATACTATGAAAAAATGGTGCAGAACGTTCCTGCTTTCCTGTCTGCTGTGCCTTTCACTGTGCACGCTCGCGCGGGCGGCGGACGGTGAGACGCTCCGCGTGGGGCTCAAGTACGGCTCGGACGCGATGAGCGCGGCGAACCTTCAGAATTATTCGGCCTTCGGCGGCTACGCGCTGGGGTATTTTGACGCGGACGGCAGCTTGGAAGAGCTGGGCGCACTGCCGCAGTTGTATGAAAAGATCACGGTGACGACGGATACGACCTATCATGTGCAGCTTTCCGGCACGTTTTACGATTACGACGACGCGTCGCGCACAGCGGCGCAGTACAGCGGCGGCTTCGCTGCCTACGAGGATGGCGCGTTCTATGCGCGCGCTGGCAGCTACACGAGCCTGAGTGCGGCGCGGTCCGCGGCAGCCCAATACGGCGGCACTGCCGTCGGCGGCAGCAGCACGGGCGTGACGGTCATCGTGACGGGAACGGATACGATCCTCTTTGAATTCGACTGCGGCGGGAGTGAAAACCTCGGCATCCTGCCGATCGAGACGCGTGAAAAGACGGTCACGTGGTTCCGCGGCTACCGCTACTACGGCGGCTTTGAATACCAGCGCGTGAGCGGCGGGAATATCAATGTCATCAACGTGGTGGATCTTGAGGACTATGTCAAATGCGTCATTCCCTGGGAAATGAGCAAGGACTGGCCGGTCGAGGCGCTCAAGGCGCAGGCGGTCTGTGCGCGCACCTACGCGGTCTGTCAGACGAAGCATCGCGCGCAGGGCTTTGACATCTGCGCGACGACGCACTGCCAGGTCTATCAGGGCACGGCGGCGAGCGGTGCGAATTCCGATGCTGCGGTCGACCAGACGGCGGGGGAGTTCCTCTACTACAGCGGAAGACTCGTGCAGGAGGCTGTGTATTATTCAAGCAACGGCGGCGCGAGCGAGGACAGCCTGAACGTCTGGGGCAATGACGTCGGCTATCTCAAAGGTAAGATCGACCCCTATGAGGGCAAGATCGCCTCGATCATCCCACGGTACAACTGGTCGACGACGTTTACCACGTCGGAACTCACAACGCTTCTCAACAACCGCGGCTATGGCATCGGCACGGTGAAAAACGCCTATGTCTCGGCCTATACCGACACAGGTAACGTCTATTCCGTCACCTTTACTGGTACGAGCGGCAGCAAGACTGTTTCGCGCGAGGCATGCCGGACGCTGCTGAATCTGCGCAGCCAGCGCTTTACGATCGGCGGCGGTGCGGGCGAGAATATTTACAGCGTGAATGACACGGGCGAAAGCGTCGCGCTCGGCACTATGAGCGCGATCGACAGCAGCGGGAAGAGCTCGGCGCTGTCCGGCAACGTGTACGTCATCACGTCGAGCGGCACATCGCAGCTTGAGCAGCGGACGACAACGTCGGGGAGCGGCAGCTTTGTGATCTCCGGCAGCGGTTACGGACATAATGTCGGCATGAGCCAGTGGGGCGCGTACTCGATGGCGAACCTCGGCTATTCCTACCGCGATATTTTGCAGTTTTACTACACGGATGTCAGCATCCGATGAGGGAAGAGAAACAACATGAAGACAAAAGATTTTGATTATTACCTGCCCGAGGAGCTGATCGCGCAGACGCCGCTCGAAAAGCGCGACGAATCGCGCCTGATGTGCCTTGACAAGGAGACGGGTGAGCTCTCACACCACCATTTTTATGAGCTGCCGGACTTTTTGAACCCCGGCGACTGCCTGATCTTGAACAATTCCCGCGTGCTGCCGGCGCGCCTTTTGGGCCAGCGACTACCGGGCGGCGGCGCGTGCGAGGTGCTTCTGCTCATCGACCGCGGCAACAAAACATGGGAGTGCATCGTGCGGCCGGGCAAGCACCTGCGCAAGGGCGCAAAGATGCAGTTCGGCAACGGCGAGCTCAAAGCGGAGGTCGTGGACGTGTTACCTGACGGCAACCGCATGGTGAAATTCGACTTTGAGGGTATTTTCCTCGAGGTGCTCGAACACCTTGGCAAGATGCCGCTGCCGCCTTACATCAAGGAGGAATTACAGGATCAGGAGCGCTACCAGACCGTCTATTCCAAGGTCAACGGCAGCGCCGCCGCGCCGACGGCGGGCCTGCACTTCACGCCGGAGCTGCTGGAAAAAATTCAGGCAAAGGGCGTGAACATTGGCTATGTGACGCTGCATGTCGGCCTCGGTACGTTCCGTCCTGTCAAGGAGGACGACATCGAGCAGCACGATATGCACAGCGAATACTGCGTTATCCCGCCTGAGACGGCGACGCTTATCAACGAGACGAAGGCGCGCGGCGGACGCGTGATCTGCGTCGGTACAACGTCGTGCCGCACGCTCGAGAGCTGGGCACGGGAGGATGGACACATGGAGCCGTCCGCAGGCTGGACGAGCATCTACATCTACCCGGGCTACCGCTTCAAGGTGATGGATGCACTCGTGACGAATTTCCACCTGCCGCAGTCCACGCTCATCATGCTGGTCTCGGCGCTCGCGGGCCGCGAGCACGTACTGCATGCCTACGAAGAGGCGGTAAAAGAACGTTATAGATTTTTTAGTTTTGGCGACGCTATGTTCGTTTCCTGAAATGGGGGAAGACTATGTTCAAAGTGATTAAATACGAGGGAAAGGCTCGGCGCGGTAAGTTCAAATGCGCGCACGGCGGGGAAGTGCAGACGCCGGTTTTTATGAACGTCGGCACGCAGGCAGCCATTAAGGGCGGCGTGAGCGCGCTGGACTTAAGAGACCTCAGCTGTCAGATCGAGCTTTCCAACACGTACCACCTGCATCTGCGCCCCGGCGACGATGTGGTTCGACAAATGGGCGGCCTCCACAAGTTTATGCACTGGGACGGCCCTATCCTGACCGACAGCGGCGGGTTTCAAGTATTTTCCCTTGCGGGCCTGCGCAAAATCAAAGAAGAGGGCGTGACATTCGCCTCGCACCTCGACGGCCGGCGCATCTTCATGGGACCGGAGGAGAGCATGCGCATTCAGTCGAATCTCGGCAGCGACATTGCGATGGCCTTCGATGAGTGCGTGGAAAACCCGGCGCGCTACGAGTACGCGAAGGCATCCTGTGAGCGCACGCTGCGCTGGCTGGAGCGCTGTAAGATCGAGCATGACAAGCTGAATACCTTGTCAGATACGGTCAACCCGCAGCAGATGTTATTTGGCATCAATCAGGGTGCGACGTTCGAAGATCTTCGCATCTGGCACATGAAAGAGATCGCAAAGCTCGACTGTGACGGCTACGCCATCGGCGGCCTCGCGGTCGGCGAGCCGACGCAGACGATGTACGACATCATCGACGCGGTCGAGCCCTATATGCCGCAGGATAAGCCGCGCTATCTCATGGGCGTCGGTACGCCGTCGAACATCATCGAGGGCGTGGCGCGCGGCGTGGACTTTTTTGACTGTGTGATGCCGGCGCGCAACGCACGCCACGGCAAGCTCTTCACGTGGAGCGGCTCGATCAACCTCAAAAACGAGAAGTACAAGCTCGACGAGCAGCCGATCGACGAGCAGTGCGACTGCCCGACGTGCCGGAATTTCTCACGTGCGTACCTGCGCCACCTCTTTAAGGCGGAGGAGATCCTGGCCCTGCGCCTTGCGGTGATGCACAATCTGTATTTCTACAACAAGCTGACGCAGCGCATCCGCGACGCGCTCGACGCGGGAGAGTTTGCGGCTTTCCGAGCGGAGTACAGCACGAAGCTGTCGGAAAGAGTTTGATTCTTTGGATAAACCCCTTGCACAATAGTGAAATATCCGTTATAATATCAATATCTTTTGTTTTGGAAAGGAACTTGTACTATGGATAGCATTATCTTGCTGGTTGCGATGATCGCGGTGTTCTACTTCCTGATCATCCGCCCGGAAAACAAGCGCAAAAAGCAGGCAGAGAACATGCGCAACAGCCTCAAAAAGGGCGAGCGCATCACCACCATCGGCGGTCTGGTCGGCCGCATCGTTCAGGTGAACGACGCGACGGTTGTGTTCGAGACCTCTGAGGACCGCGTCCGCATCGAGGTCGCCAAGTGGGGCATCCAGTCTGCGGAGTCGATGGAGCAGGCGGCTGCGCCCAAGGCCAAGAAGGCTGGCAAGGCGGAGAAGAAGGCTGAGGAAAAGCCTCAGACCGAGGAAGAGGCCAAGACTGTGGCCCTGCCGATTGAGGACAAGGCGGAAAAGGCTGAAAAGTCCGAGGATAAGCCCTCTTACGATCCTGAGATCAAGTAAGATCGACAACTGCATAGCATAAACAAACCTCCCCTGACATACGCTCGTGTAGGCGAATGCAGGGGAGGTTTTTGCGTGGAAAAGACGGTGAACACCGCGTGGTACGCGAAAAAATGCGCGCTGGGTACGCTTGTGTGCTGCGGCACGGAGCTGGTGCTTTTGATGCTGGCATCGGCGCTGATACTGCGCGGTGCGATCAGCGAGGAGATGGCGAACGGCGCGGTGCTGGTCTGCGCGGCGGTCGCGGCGTTTTTGGGCTGCATGATCGGAGCGAGGAAGACGAGCAAGCGTGCGATGATGACGGCGGGCTGCGCGGCGAGCGCGTGGGTCACGATGCAGGCGATCGGCTTTTTTGTTTATGATGGGTTGACGCCGGAGCGGTCGCTCGAGCTGGCGGCGGCGATGGCGGTCGGCGCGGTGGCGCCGCTCCTACTACAAAGAAACGGGAAAAAGGGGAGAGGCGCCAAGGCGCGCGCCCGCCGCAAGCGCAGGTGAACATAAAGCAATAGGCGTATTCACACGTTTTTGATCGGCGGTGGAGGAAATGCGGCGCGAAAAGCTGTAACAACTTGCACAAATGGAGCAAGAGCGACGGGAAAATATGACTTTTTCTGACTTGGGTGGTGAAGCGGAGAACTGCTTCCAGATATGGGGAACGGGTACAAAAACCACCCCATATCTTGGTAAAATGACGCCGCTTTTTCAATTTGTTTCAATAGTTTACATAATACACTTTACATAATATTTTGACATAATTAACAAAAATGGGAAAAGTTGGCAATTCCGCTTGCGAAAAGAGTGCAAACGGCCTATATTTATAGGTACGTTCTATCGTTTTGCTCCGTGGGCAGAATGCCGCTTCCCTTCACGAGGGGTGACATACTTGCTGAGTCGAACGAACAGAAGAGACCGCCGCGGCGCTCTGCCGCAGCGCGTGCCTGTGCCGATGCTGGTGTTATCGGCGTTTATTGTGTTGGGTGTGATCCTTGGGTACGTGTTTGCGCTCCGGTCGCTGCAGAGCGCGGGCGGTGAGCTGAAACAGTATTTCGACGCATTTTTATCGGGCGGCGTGAACAGGCCGTTTTCGGTAAGGGCGCTGGGCGAAACGCTGTTGTGCTATTTCCGCGCGCCGGGTATCGTGTTTTTGCTGGGCTTTGCGTCCATCGGCATTGTGGCGGTACCGCTCGTGTGTGCGTGCCAGGGGTTTCTTCTATCGTACTCGCTGTTCTGCTTTGCGCTCTCGCTCGGGCGGGGGAGCTTTCCATTGCTACTGGCGCTGTTCGGCATCCGGCTTCTGGCGGTGTTGCCGTGCACGCTGCTGCTCGGGAACGCGTCGCTTGACAAGTCCCGCGCGCTGCTGTCGCTTTCGCTTGGCGGCGGGGGACGGGGACGCGCAGTCAGCTACGGGAGCGCGTACTGGTACCGCTTTGGCATTTGTTGTGTGTGTTTGTTGTTTGCCGCTCTGCTGGAGCTGTGGCTCGTGCCGCAGTTTTTGCTGCTGGCGGCGTCTTGAGCTGTTTTTTAGGAAGGAGGGGTGCGATCATGGCCGACCTTTTGGCGCAATACGAAGAATATCTGGCCACGGAAAAGCACGCCTCCCAGAATACGCTCAGCTCCTATATGCGCGATCTGCACCAGTTCGCCGTGTATTTGGACGAGTTCCACCCCATGCCGCTGCCGCAGGTGACGCAGGAGGTCATCAGCGGCTATGTTGCCTGGATGGGCGGCAAGGGCAAGTCTGCCGCGACGATCACGCGCTCCATCGCGTCGATCAAGTCGCTCTACACCTACCTCCAGATGACCGGAGAGGTCAGCGCGAACCCGGCCAAGGGCGTCGCCGCGGTGAAGGTGGAGCACAAGTTCCCCGAGATCCTCACGGGCAAAGAGGTCGAGCTCTTCCTCGACCAGCCCCAGTGCGTGGACGCTAAGGGCTACCGCGACCACGCGATGCTCGAACTGCTGTACGCCACGGGCATCCGCGTTTCCGAGCTCATTTCGCTCAATGAAGAGGACGTGAGCCTGAGCGCGAGCTTCATCCGCGCGCAGAGCAAGGGCAAGGAGCGCATTATCCCACTCTATCCCGCCGCCGTCAAGGCACTTTCGCACTACATGAAGGAGGTGCGTCCGCAGCTTCTGGCCGATCCGGAGGAGACGGCGCTGTTCGTCAACATGAACGGCGAGCGCATGAGCCGCCAGGGATTCTGGAAGATCGTCAAGCACTATCAGGAGACTGCGGGTATCTCAAAGGACATCACGCCGCACACGCTGCGCCACTCGTTCGCCGTGCACCTGCTTGAAAACGGCGCGGACCTGCGTTCCATTCAGGAGATGCTGGGCCACGCGGACATTTCCTCGACGCAGATCTACACGCATGTCGTTAAAAAGCACCTCAAGGACGTCTATCAAAAGGCGCATCCGCGGGCATAAAAAGAAGAATGAAAGGCCGCTCTCCGAGCGGCCTTTTTCATGCTGTGATTTCTCGTTGCATTTCGGACAGATGTTTGATATAATTTCTAAATAAGTATCGTGGGAGGTGATGCGCGTGCGCATTCTCGGCATCGATCCGGGCATCGCCATCGTGGGCTTTGGCCTGATCGAAGCGGACCGCGGGCAGACGCGGCTATTGAATTACGGCGCGATCACCACGCCCGCGGGATTGCCGCTGGCGCGCCGCCTCGTGCAGATCGAGCAGGACATGGGAGAGCTCATCGCACAGTTAAAGCCAGACGCCATTGCCGTCGAAGAGCTGTTCTTTTCGAACAACATCACGACGGGCATCGCCGTGGCGCACGGCCGCGGCATCATTCTGTGTACCGCGGAAAAGAGCGGCGTGCCGCTCTATGAATATACGCCCATGCAGGTCAAGCAGGCGGTCGTAGGGTACGGCCTTGCCGAAAAAAGACAGGTCATGGACATGGTCAAGCGCCTCTTAAAGCTCAAGGCCGTGCCGCGTCCTGATGACGCGGCCGACGCGCTGGCTATCGCCATCTGCCACGCGCGCAGCGCCACGTCGCTCCTGAGCCGCGTGGGCGGGAACGATGTCAAGCAGACCATTTAAGCAGGAGAGAGGCAGTTTATGTTTTATTATGTCAGCGGAACGGTCGCGCATGTGGAGCCGTACCTCGCCGTGATCGACTGCGGCGGCGTGGGCTACGCCTGCAAGACCACCAGTACGACGATCTCACAGCTGCAAGTGGGTAAAGCAAGCAAGCTTTACACCTATTTGCACGTGGGTGAGGGGATCTTTGACCTTTACGGTTTTGCCACGCAGGGTGAGCTCGGGAGCTTCAAGCAGCTCATCGGCATCTCGGGCGTGGGGCCGAAGGCGGCGCTCGCCATTTTGTCGGTCTGCACGCCGCAGGGGCTTGCAATGGCCGTCATCACGGGCGATGAAAAGGCGCTCATCGCCGCGCCGGGCATCGGCAAGAAGATCGCCCAGCGCATCATCTTAGAGCTCAAGGACAAGCTCGCCAAGGAGCAGCAGGAGATCGGTATGCCGACCGCCCCCGGCATCGTTGCGGGTGAGAAGAGCAAGGCCGTCGAGGCCGCCGCCGCGCTCGCGGTGCTCGGCTACACGCAGCAGGACATCGCGGTCGCGATGAAGGGCGTGGACGTGGAAAACTTACCGCTTGAAGAGATCGTGCGCCAGAGCTTAAAGAAAATGGTAAAATAGGAGAAACGATAAATGAACGAAAATACAAAAGAGGTTGCTAAAAAGGGTATTACCTTTGGAACCTGCCTTGCAATGGTCATCTCTTATGCGAACTGGCATAGCGTGGGTTGGGCGATTGTACACGGTCTGATGAGCTGGCTGTATGTGATTTATTTTGTGCTTGCATATTGAGTGTTTTCCCGTTGGACGGAAGAAAAGGGAAGTGACATTTTGAGCATTGATTTTGGAACCGATATTTATGAAGAGCCTATCGTGGCCAAGACTTTCCTGAGCGAAGACGCGCAGGAGGGTTCATTGCGTCCGAAAACGCTTCAGGAATACATCGGGCAGGAGAAGGCGAAGGGCAACCTTGCCGTCTTCATCGCGGCGGCGAAAAAACGCGGCGAATCGCTCGACCACGTGCTGCTGCACGGCCCTCCGGGCCTCGGCAAGACGACGCTCGCGGGCATTATTGCCCAGGAAATGGGAGTGAACATCCGCATCACGTCCGGCCCCGCCATTGAAAAGGCGGGCGACCTTGCGGCGCTTTTGACGAATCTGAGCGAGGGGGACATCCTGTTTGTCGATGAGATCCACCGCCTGAACCGCAGCGTGGAGGAGATCCTGTACCCCGCGATGGAGGACTATGCCATCGACATCATCGTCGGCAAGGGGCCGAGCGCGAACTCCATCCGCCTCGATCTGCCGCACTTCACGCTCATCGGCGCGACGACGCGCGCGGGCCAGCTGTCCGCGCCGCTGCGCGACCGCTTCGGCGTCACGCTGCGCCTGGAGCTTTACACGCCGCAGGAGCTTTCGAAAATCGTCACGCGCTCGGCGAGCATCCTGAATGTCGACATCGACCCGACGGGTGCGCTCGAGATCGCGCGCCGCTCGCGCGGCACGCCGCGTATCGCGAACCGCATGCTGCGCCGCGTGCGCGACTTTGCGGATGTGCGGGCCGACGGCGTCATCACGAAGGAGGTCGCGGACGAAGCGCTCCGCGCGCTCGAGATCGACGACCTTGGTCTTGACCCCATTGACCACCGGATGATGCACGCCATCATCGAAAACTACGGCGGCGGCCCCGTCGGCATCGAGACGCTGGCGGCGACCATCGGCGAGGAAGCCGTCACGCTGCTGGACGTTTACGAGCCGTATCTCATGCAGCTCGGCTTTTTGCAGCGCACGCCTCGCGGGCGCTGCGTCACGCGCAAGGCATATGAGCACTTAGGCCTCTCCGTGCCGAAGAGCATGGACGAAGTGCCGGAACAGCTTAGCCTATAAATGCAAACTACTTTACGGCAAAACTTCAAATCTTTTTGAGAAGAGGAATCAAAATCATGGGAAAACTGTTTGGCACCGACGGCATTCGCGGCGTCGTGGGAGAAAATCTCACGGCTGATCTCGCGTTCCGTACGGGCAAGGCCATCGCGGCCGTTTTGAAGGAAGAAAAGGGCAGAAAGCCGGTCATCACCATCGGCAAGGACACGCGCATTTCGTCCGATATGCTCGAAAGTGCGCTGATCGCGGGTATCTGCTCCGTCGGCGGCGACGTGATGCCGTTCGGTGTGCTGCCGACTCCGGCAGTCGCGTACCTGACCGTGCTCAAAGGCGCGGATGCGGGCATCGTGATCTCCGCCTCGCACAACCCGTATGAGCACAACGGCATCAAGGTCTTCAACGAAAAGGGCTACAAGCTGCCCGACGCGATCGAAGAGCAGGTCGAAGAAAAAATTCTCACCGACATCTATCCCGCCGCGACGCACGGCGAGATCGGCGTCCTGCGCCACGGTCTGCGGCAGTCGCGCGAGGCGTACATCGACCATTTAGCTGGCACGATCGAAGGAGACCTGTCCGGCCTGCGCGTGCTGGTCGATTGCTCGAACGGCGCGTCGTCCGCGACGGCACCGGAGCTCTTTGGCCGCTTCCGCTGCTTCTGTGACTTCATCCACCGCGAGCCGGACGGCGTGAACATCAACGACCACTGCGGCTCGACGCATCTCGACGATCTTGCGCAGAAAGTCGTCGCGGGCGGCTATGACATCGGCGTCGCGTTCGATGGCGACGCGGACCGCTGCCTGCTCGTCGACGAGCAGGGCGGCGTTATCGACGGCGACAAGGTGCTTGCCGTCTGCGGCTCGGACATGAAGCGCCGCGGGAAGCTCTCGGGCGGCACGATCGTTGCGACGGTGATGTCGAACCTCGGCCTTCACGAGTTCTGCCGCGAAAACGGCGTCGGCCTCGTCTGCACGAGCGTGGGCGACCGCAACGTGCTCGAAAAGATGAATGAGTGCGGCTACAAGCTTGGCGGCGAGCAGTCGGGCCACACGATCTTCACCGACTACGCCACGACCGGCGACGGTCAGCTGACGGCGCTTCAGTTCCTCGACGTGCTCGCGCGCAGCGGGAAGAAGGCCTCTGAGCTTGCGTCCGTCTGCCCGCAGTATCCGCAGGTGTTGCTCAACGTCGCCGTTTCGCATGAGCGCGGCGTCAAGGATGCCATCATGGCGTCTGATGCACTCTCCGCGGCCATCGCGGAGGAGGAGGGGAAGCTCTCCGGCGAGGGACGCGTGCTCGTCCGCCCGAGCGGCACGGAAGCGCTCATCCGCGTCATGGTTGAGGCAAAAACAGAACAAATCGCCCTTCTTGCGGCCGAGAATTTGGTCAATGTGATAAAAATGCTGTAAAATCGTTAGCGCTAATACTGAATTTTCGTAAATACTTGACAAAACCTGAGCACAGAAGGTATAATACATGCAGTATCATCAGAGTGAGAGCCATCATAAAGAGCTTGCAGCCTGCACGGATGAGCAGCTGTGCGCCATGGCCGCCGCGGGCGACAGGGAAGCAGAAGAGCTTCTTGTCACGCGCTATTACGGAATGGTGCGCGCGTGTGCGCGTCCGCTTTTCCTCGCCGGCGGCGACGGGGAGGATCTGATTCAGGAGGGCATGTTCGGTCTCATTCAGGCGATACGGGAGTATGACGCTGACAAGGCGGCGTCGTTTCACACCTATGCAGAGATCTGCATTCGCAACCGCCTGTTCTCCGCGCTCCGTGCCGCCTCCCGCGGCAAGCATTATCCGCTGAACGAATCCATATCCCTTGATACCCCTTTCTTTGACAGTTCTTCTTACACCGCCGGTACTTTAGACCCCAGCCACACAGACCCCGAGCTCCTCATTGCGGAGCGGGACCACGTGGAGAGCTTACTCGAAAGTACCCGCAAGCACTTGTCCGAGTTCGAGGCGAAGATCTTAGGGTACTATTTGGAAGGCCTTTCCTGCCGAGAGATCGCGAAGGCCGTGGGCAAGTCTCCGAAGTCGGTGGACAACGCCGTGCAGCGCGTTCGCCGCAAGGCTGCGCAGCACATTTTTTCCGGCGATATCAGCAAACGCTGAACGCATATATTTTTTTCTGATTCAAAGAGAGGGTAAAATCATGTACGAAGACAAGACTTTAGTTTGCAAAGAGTGCGGCAAAGAGTTCGTGTTCACTGCCGGTGAGCAGGAGTTCTACGCGGAGCGCGGCTTCCAGAACGAGCCCCAGCGCTGCAAGGCCTGCCGCGACGCTCGCAAGAACGCCGCCCGTGGCCCCCGTGAGTACTTCACCGCAGTCTGCGCAGCTTGCGGCGGCGAGGCCAAGGTTCCCTTCGAGCCCAAGTCCGACCGTCCTGTCTACTGCAGCGAGTGCTTCGCCAAGATGCGCGCTGAGCAGTAATTCTTGTAAACGTTTTGATCGAAAGACGTCCGCTAATGCGGGCGTCTTTCTTTTTTGGCTTTATGGCAGCTTCTTTTTTCATATTTCCTATTGAAAAAGTGCGAAAAATGGGATAAACTATTTTCAGCTATTTTCACGGAGGTGAATCAAACATGATCGAAATTAAGCGCGACACCATCATCGGTGACATTCTGGACGTTGCGCCGCAGACCGCGCCGATCTTCCTGTCGATCGGCATGCACTGCCTGGGCTGCCCCAGCTCCCGCGGTGAGACGGTGGAAGAGGCCTGCATGGTCCACGGAATCGACGTGGAGAAGCTGCTGGCTCTCGTGAACGAAGAGGCCAACAAGCCCGTCAAGGAATAAGAAAAGGACGCATACGGGTCTTCCGTATGCGTCTTATTCGCTCAGCGAAAGGAGGGCGGCGGTGGAAAAGGAATTACAGCTTCAGCCGCGGCTGCAATGCATCGCAAGCCTTGTGCCGCAGGGCGCGAGACTGGCCGACGTCGGCACCGACCATGGGTATCTTCCCGTGTGGCTTTTGCAGCACGGGCGCATTGAAAGCGCCATTGCGTCTGACATCAACGCGCTGCCGCTTGACCACGCGCGCGCGACGGCGCGAGAATACGGCGTGACGGAGCGCATGGATTTTCGCCTCTGTCCGGGCCTTGCGAAGATCAAAGCAGAGGAGTGCGACGCCATCGCTATCGCCGGCATGGGCGGCGAGACGATCCTCGGTATTCTCGAGGCCGCGCCCTGGACGCATGAGGGCGTGCATACGCTCATTTTGCAGCCGCAGACAAAGGTCGACCTTCTGCGCTGTTGGCTCTGCGGGCACGGCTACCGCTTTTTGAGCGAGACGCTCGTGCGCGACAAGGAGCAGCTCTACGTCGTCTTCCGCGTGACCGCGGGAACGGGGCAGGAGCTGAGCGAAGCGGACGCGCTGACAGGCTTATTGCTGCGGTCCGACCCGCTGTACGGCGAATACCTGTCGCAGCATCTTATAAAGCTCAATCGGGCGAGAGACGGCCTCGCCGTCTCGTCGCTCGCAGATAAGGAGGCGCGTATCGCGCATCTTGAAAATCTCATCGAAGAGATCGAGAGAAGAAAAGGAGAGTGGGAACATGGCAACGGTACATGAGATCGAACAGAGGCTTTTTTCCTGGGCGCCGCGCGAGAGCGCGATGGACTGGGACAATGTCGGCCACCTCGTCGGCGATCCCGAGCAGGAGGTCGAGCGCATTTTAGTCGCGCTCGATATCACCGAGCGCGTGGTGCAGGAGGCCATCGACTGCGGCGCGCAGCTCATCGTGTCCCACCATCCGGTGATGAACGTGCGCTGGCACGAGCGCGAAATGCAGACCCTTCGGTCCGACACGCGCCTCGGCGGCGTTTTGACCACACTCGTCAAAAACGACATTTCCGCCATCTGCATGCACACGAATCTGGACGCCGCGGACGGCGGCGTGAACGACTGTCTGGCGAAAAAACTGGGCCTGAACGACATTCTTTTGCTCAACGACGAAAAAATTGGCCGGATCGGCACACTTTCCTGCGAAAAAGGGCTTGAAGAGTTCCTGCGGGATGTGATAGAATTACTCGGCTGCGGCGGCTTGCGCTATTGCCGCGGCAGCGGGCGGGTGTACCGCGTGGCCGTCGGCGGCGGCGCGTGCGGCGAATACATCCCGCAGGCCATTGCGCAGGGCTGCGATACGTTCGTGACGAGCGATCTGCGCTACAACGATTTTCTGGATACGCGGGGACTCAACCTGATCGACGCGGGGCATTTTCCGACGGAGAACGTCGTCTGCCCGGCGGTCAAGGCGTATTTGGAGGAGCATTTCCCCGAGGTGAAAACCGTAATATCGACGTCGCACAGAGACGTCATTCAATACTATCTGTAAGGAGAGATCACATCATGTCCGGACATTCCAAGTGGCACAATATTCAAAAGACGAAGGGCGCGGCTGACGCCAAGCGCAGCGCCGCCTTCACTAAGATCGCCAAGGAGATCATCGTCGCCGTCAAGCAGGGCGGCTCGGGCGATCCGAATAACAACTCCCGTCTCGCGACCGTCATCGCCAAGGCGAAGGCTGCCAACATGCCCAACGACAACATCAAGCGCACCATCGACAAGGCGCTCGGCTCTGGCAACACCGACAACTACGAGTCCGTCACCTATGAGGGTTACGGCCCCGGCGGCGTGGCCGTCATCGTCGAGGCACTGACCGACAACCGCCAGCGCACCGCGCCGGAGGTCCGCCATTACTTCGATAAGTACGGCAAGGGCATGGGCGCGCAGGGCTGCGTCAGCTGGTCGTTCGACCGCAAGGGCGTCATCATCATCGACAACGAGGACGGCGACTACGACGAGGATGCCGTCATGATGGATGCGCTCGACGCCGGTGCCGACGATTTCAACGCCGAGGACAACGTCTTCGAGATCACGACCGACCCCGACGCGTTCAACGACGTCGTCAAGGCCCTCGAGGAGAAGAACTACGCCTTCGTCAGCGCGGACATCAGCCTTGTCCCGCAGACCTACGTGAAGCTCGAGAGCGACGAGGACATCAAGAACATGGAAAAGCTCCTCGATATGCTCGAGGATAACGAGGACGTCCAGAACACCTACCACAACTGGGACCAGGACTAAACCCCTTGCAAATGCTGACTTTTTCAGCAGTGTGATATCCTGTGACATATCTTTGTCCTGCTGCGGCGTACACGGCGGCTTCTGTTGTGACATACGATTACATTGATCAAAAGAGCTTGAGAAGATATTCTCAAGCTCTTTTTCTATTTCAACTTTCGGTGCGTGAATGAAGAACTCCCTTGTAAGGGCAGGATCTTATGAAAGGGTGAACGGTTAAAAGATACCGTGGTTGTACTTGATTTGTCCATATAGAATGAAAGCTAAGCCGATCACCAGCGCCGGAAGAACGATATAATCGATGGCATCTGCATTGCAGAATGTGACGAGATAGGATAGCACGAGGGAAACACCAATGACAAGCGTTCCCGTGCCAACGGCCTTGCCGTATTTGGGAACATCTTCCTCTTTTACTTTCCGACGATTATAGGAATGGATCGTGCTGATATTTCCTTTTATATTTACGGTGCCAAGGGTTGACAGGAATATGCCCAATATCAGAAGCAATAAATGATCCATCGTGACCTCCCTAAAAATAAAATAATTCTTCAAATTTCTTGTCCAAAGCGATACAGAGAATGAGAGCCAACTTGGCAGTTGGGTTAAATTGTCCGGTCTCGATCGAACTGATCGTGTTTCGTGAAACGCCTACCATTTCTGCAAGCTGCGACTGCGAGAGCTTTTTTTCAAACCGCGCCTCTTTCAATCTGTTCCGCAATTTTAACTCATCGTTCATCCCTTTGCCTCAATAAGCCGCAAAACAAAAAAGACGAAGCAGAGGATGAACATTGCGAAATACAAGACGGTGATCGTTAAGTCTGTTTTCCGTTTTGCTTTGATAAATCTTACCAGATAATGCGTACCAAGAATGCTGAAGTAGATGATCCATGGGCTGAAAAGCATCGTGTTAGCAGCCCAAACAAATAGAACCGAAACGAAGCAGCACGTGCCGGCTCCGATGCGGCTGGCAATGCTGCCGGCTTGCGCGGACATTTCTGCCTCTGCCAGGTCTCTGTTTTTGTTTTCTCTGCGGCTGATCGCCAAGATATCTTCTTTTTCCATAGGGTACCTCACTGCCAAGTTTTCTTGTCAAGATTATAAATGCGCCAAGTTTTCCTGTCAATATATTCTGCTAAGATTCTTGCTGCTGACGCACTGAAAGTCCCGAATTTGACGTATTGGAGGCGTCCGCCTGTATGGGCGTTGTACGTTCGAAAAGGCGAAATGGCCGACATTCGGCATTGACTCAACTTATATGGATATCCTATAAAAATATATAAATATTCCACTTGAAATTGTCACCGTTGTTTGGTATTATATCTTGGCACGTCGGACGTCCAGTTTCGGCAGAAAAACAAGGTGCGCTGTGAGGAGGAGCTTTTTCCGCGGCGCGCTCCTGCTGTAACACCTGTATAGCCCCCCTTGCACGGACGGCCGGGTGAAAGGAGAAACATATGAGTAAGAACAACAACACGCAGAAGATCGTTGGTCTCGGTCTGTTCACCGCTATTGTGATCGTTCTGCAGCTGATGGGCAGCTTTATCCGGTTTGGCACGTTCAGCATTTCGCTGGTGCTGGTGCCGGTCGTCATCGGTGCGGCGCTCTACGGTGCGGGCGCTGGCGCATGGCTCGGCTTTGTGTTCGGCGTGGTCGTGCTGCTCAGCGGCGACGCGGCGGCGTTCCTCGGTGTCAACGCGCTCGGCACGATCCTGACGGTGCTTGTCAAGGGTGCGCTGGCGGGCCTTCTCTCCGGCCTTGTCTACAAGGCGCTTGAGAACAAGAACCGCACGCTTGCCGTGGCGGTGGCCGCTGTGGTCTGCCCGGTGGTCAATACCGGCGTGTTCCTGATCGGCTGCTTGCTCTTCTTTATGGAGACCATCGGCGGCTGGGCGGATGCGATGGGCTTTGGTGCAAACGTCGGCCAGTATATGATCGTTGGCCTTGTCGGCGCGAACTTTATCTTCGAGCTGCTGTTCAACGTGGTGCTGAGCCCCGTGGTCGTGCGTCTCATCCGCATCGGCAAGAAGGAAGTTTGATTCTATAAAAAAGGAAAGCGGCGGGAGTTCCCGCCGCTTTTTCTGCATTTTGGACAGTTTATGTCAGAAAAACGGGAGGGACGGCGATTTCCGCCGTCCCTCTCATATTTTGCGCGAGCATGACTGTAAGCCGGGTTCTGTATTTGACAGTCATCTATCTACGCGCCGCGTTGCCGCGGTACTCCAGCCACCCCGGGAGCGGTCGGGCCAACCTATTGCTCCCATACCGGTGTTGCTCCGGATAGAGTTTACAGCATCGGACACTCTCGAGCCGACGGGTGCGCTCTTACCGCACCTTTCCATCCTTACCTGAGATACTTGCATACCTCGGGCGGTCTATTTCTGTTGCACTTTTCCTCAGATCGCTCTGGGCGGGCGTTACCCGTTATCCTTGCCCTGTGGAGCCCGGACTTTCCTCACAGCGGGCCTTTCGGCCTCGCCGCGCGACTGTCTGTCATACTCGCACAACTATTTTAGCCCATGGCGCGGGGCTTGTCAACGGAAAATGCATTGCTATTTTGTCGTTCCTGCGCTATACTATATAATGAATTTGTATGTGCAGACGAAAGGATGAACGTCTATGACGATACAGGAATATCTATCCTCCCTGCGGGGAAAAACAGCGGCAGTGCTCGGCATCGGCGTGAGCAACACGCCGCTCATCGAGCTTTTGTGCCGAAACGGTGTGCAGGTCATCGCCTGCGACAAAAAGAGCCGCGAGGCGCTTGGCGAGCGTGCGCCGCAGCTGGAAGCACTGGGCGCGCAGCTGCATTTGGGCGAGGCGTATCTTGACGATCTGCGCGCGGACGTTGTCTTTCGCACGCCGGGCATGCGGCCGGACGTTCCGGCGCTGCTCGAGGCGAAAGCGCGCGGCAGCATCGTGACGTCGGAAATGGAGATCTTTTTCGAGGTCTGCCCATGTACGATCATCGGTGTGACGGGCAGCGACGGCAAGACCACCACAACGAGCATCATCGCCGAAATGCTGCGCGCGGCGGGGAAGACCGTGTATCTCGGCGGCAACATCGGCCATCCGTTGCTGTGCGACGCGGAGAAGATGCAGCCTGAGGACTTCGCGGTCGTGGAGCTTTCATCGTTTCAGCTGCTCGATATGAAGCGCTCGCCGCACATCGCGGTGATGACGAACCTTGCGCCGAACCATCTGGATGTGCACAAGGATATGGATGAGTACATCGCGGCGAAGGAGAATATCTATCTCCATCAGCACGAGGGCGACATCGCTATTTTCAACGAAGACAACGACATTACGCGCTCTCTTTCGGAAAAGGTATCCGCGCGGATGCGGCTCTTCAGCCGCCGCGAAGAGGTCGCGGACGGCGCATTCCTTCGCGGAGATACCATTGTCCTGCGCCATGACGGATGCGAGGAAGCGGTCATGCAGGTCTCTGACATCCGTCTGCCGGGGATGCACAATGTCGAAAACTACCTCGCCGCCGTGACGGCGCTCGACGGTTTGGTGCCCTACGAGGTCATGCGCGAGACTGCGCGTACCTTTGTCGGCGTTGAGCACCGCATCGAGCCGGTGCGGACGATCCGCGGCGTGCAGTGGTACAACGATTCCATCGCGTCGAGCCCGACGCGTACCATCGCGGGGCTTAACGCGTTCAACGAAAAGGTCATTCTGCTCGCGGGCGGATATGACAAGCATATTCCCTTTGCACCCCTTGCACCCGAGGTGGTAAAGCACGTCAAGCTGCTTATTTTGTGCGGCGCGACAGCGGACGCCATCGAAAAGGCCGTGCGCGAGTGCCCGGGCTATCACGGTAGCCCCGAGATCGTGCGCTGCGAGAGTCTGGAGGATTGCGTAAAGACCGCCTACGAGCGCGCAGTGCGCGGCGACATCGTGACGCTCTCGCCCGCATGCGCGGCGTTCGACCAGTTCGCGAACTTCATGGAGCGCGGCAAGGCGTTCAAGAAGCTCGTCATGGCGCTGGGCGAATAGGGAAAAGCCTGCGCGGCATAGGCTTCACTGGAATCGGGGTGAGGCTCTGTGCCGAAATGGAGACACAGGAGACTTTCAGGAAAGAAGCGGGCGCTGCTGCTTGTGCTGTTTTTGCTCGCGGCGCTGCTGGCGCTCGCCATCGTGGCAATGACGCACCTAAAACCCGTGCTCACGTCGCTCGCAACGGCGCGCGTGTCAAATACGGTCAACGGCATCGTGACCGCCGCCGTGAACGAAACGATCTACAGCGGCGGCGTGGACTACGACCAGCTCATCTCCTTTGAAAAGGACAACGAGGGAAAGATCACGGCGGTCAAGAGCAACATGGCGGAGTTCAACCGTTTGCAGTCCGCCATCATCGACGAGGTGCTCGAAAAGCTCTCCGAGGTGACGACGAAGGAACTCTCCGTACCGGTCGGCACGCTGCTCGGCTCGCCGTTTTTGGCGGGGCGCGGGCCGCTGATCCGCGTGCGGATGCAGTCGGTCGGCTCGTCGAGCGCGCATTTTGAAAATGCGTTCACGTCGGCGGGTATCAACCAGACGAAGCACCAGATTTACCTTGTGGTGGACGTGTACGTCAGCATTCTGCTGCCGGGCTTTTCCACAACGACAAAATTCAGCAATACTTATTCCGTGGCGGAGACCGTTATCGTCGGCTCCGTGCCGGACAATTACACCTATTTCAGCAATGACGAGGACATGGAGCAGAACGCGGAAGATTACATCATGAACAACGGCTGACTGCCTTTTGCGCACCGCCGGAGAGAGGGAACGCACTATGGACAAAAATATCCGGATCGACGAGATCGTAACACGGCTGAATGCCGCCTCCGACGCTTACTACGGCGGGCAGGAGGAGCAGATGACGAACTACGAGTGGGACGCTCTGTTTGACGAGCTGACCGCACTCGAAAAAGAGACCGGCTATGTCCGGCCCGACAGTCCCACGCAGGTGACGAGCCATTCCGGAAACGAAATGGACGGCGAGGGGGAGAAGGAAGCGCACGAGTACCCCGCGCTCTCGCTCGCCAAGACGAAAAAGGTCGAGGAATTGCAGGACTGGGCGGGCGAGCGCGACATTTGGCTCTCGTGGAAGCTCGACGGCTCGACGCTTGTGGCGACGTATGACGGCGGCGCGCTCACGCGCGTTTTGACGCGCGGCAACGGCACCGTCGGCACGAACATCACCTATATGGCCTCCGCCATCCGCGGTATTCCCGCGAAAATCAGCGACAAGGGCCACCTCGTCGTGCGCGGCGAGGCGACCATCTCCTACGCAGATTTCGAGGCCATCAACGACACGCTCGAGGACGCGGACGACCGCTACGCAAACCCCCGCAACCTCGCCGCCGGCACGCTGGCGCTCGACAAGACGAATCTCGACAAGGTGAAAGAGCGCAACGTGACATTCACACCGTTCACGCTCGTCCACACGGATGAAGTGATCCGCTCCTGGGGCGCGCGGATGGACTATCTTGACCAAATGGGCTTTACAACTGTCGAGCGCGAGCGCACGAGCGCGAAGGACCTGCCCGACGCCATCGCGCGCTGGACGAAAAAGGTCGACTCCGGCGAGATGGGCATTCCCGTGGACGGCCTTGTCATCACCTACGACGACACGGACTACGCCGCGACCGGCAGCGTGACGGGTCATCACGCCACGCGCGCGGGTCTTGCCTACAAGTGGGCGGACGTTTCCGCCGACACGGTGCTCGATCACATCGAATGGTCGTGCGCGGCTTCAACCATCACGCCGGTCGCGGTCTTTGACCCTGTGCAGCTTGAGGGCACGACTGTCACGCGCGCAAGCCTCTGCAACGTCAGCGAGCTCGAGCGCCTCGGCATCGGCAAGGACCGCAAGACCGAGCTTCGCATCATCAAGGCCAACAAGATCATCCCGAAGTGCATCGCGGTCGTCAGGGCCGAGGGCAGCTATGAAGTCCCGTCGGCCTGTCCCGTCTGCGGCGCGGCGACCGAGGTGCGTATCAGCCCGGTAAGCGGCGTGAAGACGCTGCGCTGCACCGATCCGAACTGTCCTGCCAAGCACTTGAAGCGCTTTGTCCGCTTTGCGAGCAAGGGCGGGCTTGATATCGACGGCCTCTCCGTGCAAACGCTGCACGAGTTCGTCAACCGCGGCTATCTGCGCGATTTTGCCGACCTCTATCATCTGGACGCGCACGCGGACGAGATCGTAAAGCTCGAAGGCTTTGGCGAAAAGTCCTGCGCCAACCTGATGGCGGCCATCGAAAAGAGCCGCAAAGTCGACCCCATCCACCTGATCTTCGCCCTCTGCATCCCAAACATCGGCGCGGACGCGGGCAAGAAGCTCATCGCAGCGCTCGGCACGAAGGGCTTTTTATCACGCATCGAGAGCGGCGAGGGCTTCGAGGACGTGGACGGCATCGGCGTCGAGCGTTCAAACGCGCTCCTGAACTGGTTTGCTGACGATGAAAACAAAAACCTCTTCGACCGCCTGATGGCAGAGCTCACACTGGAGGACGTCGCCCCCAAGAAGGAGGCCGACGGAACCTGCAAAGGTCTGAGCTTCGTCATCACGGGCGATGTGCACCTCTTCAAAAACCGCAGCGCGTTCAAAGCCTACGTCGAAGAGCAAGGCGGCGCCGTGACCGGCAGCGTCTCGGGGAAGACAACGTACCTCGTCAGCAACGACGGGGAATCGAATTCGTCGAAGACGAAAAAGGCAAAGGAACTGGGGGTTCCTATTCTTTCCGAGGAAGAATTTGCCTCTCGGTTCGGAGGTCCCGAATCTGCTGACTCTGCGGAAGTGCAAATCGGCATTGATACACTGCTGTGATCTGCTGCTGCACCGTGCAGCGGCGGTTTTCCGCACTGTGCGGAAACGGGCAACTAAAGGGGGATACTCTCTTTTAAAAGAGAGTATCCCCCTTTAAATCCCCCGAGAGAAAATTTTACATTGGCAGTTTGTAGCTCGAAGAGCTGCACGCGCTGCGCAATCAGGTGCGGTGTACATGGCTTCGCCATGAATCCCTGCGATTCGTGACCGCTTGCAACTGCGCCTTACTATCGTGAGGCGCGAGTGACGGTAGCTGGGCGGCAGACTGCGTGCCGAATGCGGCATTGCTTTGCTCGCCGCATTGATGACACTGGCGGTAGACGGTGATTACTGCGAACTTCTACAAGATGGGCAGAGCGGTAGCGGATAGTAGAAGCAGAGGCAAATCGTCTTGCAATGCTGACGCGGCAACACCGCGCGCAGAGAAGTGCAATCGGCAAGCATCGCAGCTCTTCGAGTTGCTCGCTTGCAATGAAAATTTTCTCAGGGAGGGTGTAAGGGAGGGATGTCTCTTTTTCAAAAAGAGACATCCCTCCCTTATCCGCGTCCCCACACAGTGTGGGGAACATTCCTTCCACATGGAGTGCGGAAAACTCACATCATATCCTTGATATGATTCAGCCGATCCAGCGCAGCGTACAGCGTCTCATCCTTCTTCGCAAAGTGCAGACGCACAATATTGTTGATCGGTTCATTGAAGAACGAGCTGCCCGGCACGGCGCCGACGCCGGCTTTTCTCGCCAGCTGCTCGCAGAAGTCGACGTCGCTCTGGCCCTTCTTGAGGTACGGGGAGATGTCGGCCAGCACGAAGTACGTGCCCTCGGGATCGGTGAAGGGGATGCCGATGTCGCGCATGCCCTCGGTGAAGATCTTTTTCATGTGCGCGTAGTGCGCGCCGAACTCGTCATAGTAGCTCAGCGGCATGTTGAGGCCGACGACGGCGGCCTCCATCAGAGGCGACGGGCAACCGACGGCGTTGAAGTCGTGGTACTGGCGGATGCGCGCCATGATGTTCTCCGGCGCGATGGCATAGCCGAGTCTCCAGCCGGTGACGGAGTAGGTCTTGGAGAGCGACGAGCAGGAGACCGTGCGCTCCCACATGCCGGGGATGCTGTTCATGTAGACGTGCTTGCGGCCGTCGTAGATGATGTGCTCATACACCTCGTCCATGATGGCGTAAACGTCGTAGCGGATGCAGAGGTCGGCGATGGTCTTGAGCTCTTCCTCGGTGAAGACCTTGCCGCTCGGGTTCGAGGGATTGCAGATGATGATGGCCTTCGCGCCGCCGCGGAACGCATCTTCGAGCACGTTCGGGTCAAAGGAGAACGTCGGCGGATTCAGAGGGACAAAGACCGGCTCGCAGTCGGCCATGATGACCTGTGCGCGGTAGTTTTCGAAGAACGGGGAGAACATCACGACGCGGTCGCCCGGATTCGTCAGGGCGAAGAGCGTGTCGACCATCGCTTCGGTCGAGCCGATGGTCGCGACGATCTCGGTCTCGGGGTCGATGGTGCGGCCCATGAAGTGACCGCATTTGCGCGCGATGGCCTGGCGGAAATTCGGCGCACCCATCGTGATGGGGTACTGATGGGGGCCTTCGTGGCTCACGACCTCGAGGCGGTCCATCATCTCCTTGGGCGGGTCAAAATCGGGGAAGCCCTGCGCTAAGTTGATCGCGCCGCATTCGTTGGAGATACGCGTCATTCTGCGAATGACGGAGTCGGTAAAGTGCTGATTTCTTCTGCTCATTTCCTGCATGGGTGTGCCGTCCTTTCCGTTGCGGTCAGTGCGGAACACGCTCGCAGAGCCGCGATCAAGTGAAGTTGTTCTTAATATTACATAAAGATGAGAGAATGTCAAGTATTACAAAGGACAACATGACGAAGTTCGACGCTTTGTCACGATAAAGCAGGAACGCGGCGGCCGCTTTTGTATAGAATGGAGCAGGCGAACGCCGGGAGAGGAGGGGAAAAGCATGTATTCGAATCCGCCGCCGCGCCCGCCGGGACCGCCGCTGTTCGGCCCGTGGCACTGCGTGGGTGTTTGCGCGCTGGCGCTGGGGCTCGGTATTTTCATCGCGGCTGTTTTTCCAGTGGGGGCGCTGATGTTTCTGGTCGCGTTTCTTCTCATTTTCTGCGGCATCGGCTGCCTGCGCAGATTTTAACATTGGTTGAAAAGGGCATGAATATTGGGAGGGGGAAAAGCATGAAGATCGTCGTTTGGAAGTCACCCAAGGTCCTCTCGTCGCTGCTGCGGCGCGTATTTGGCGTCAGGGAGGAAGCATAACGCGCGTCCACAGTGCATAGAGTGCAGTAACCACTTAGCCGAAGGAGAGGGACTGCAATGGAACTGGAATTGAAAAAGGAGCAGTTTGCCTGTTATCAGGCGTTACCGCAGCTCAGCGAGAACCGCGAGGAGACAACGGAGACCATCGTGCCGGACTATCTGCCGGACATCGCCCGCATCGTGGATGCGAGCGGGTGCCTTTTCCTGCGCAGCCGTGAGATCGCAGACGGAAAAGCGCAGGTGTCGGGCACGGTCCGCATGACGCTTTTGTACGTGGCCGAGGACGCGCAGGGGATGAAGTCGTTTGAATACACGCTGCCGCTCGACGAGACGATCGAGGGGCGCGCGCTGAGCGGCAGCGCGGACAGCTGCCTCGACGGCCGGCTCTGCTCGTGCGAGGTGCGCATGCTCAATCCGCGCAAGGTGTTCACGCGCGTGAACGTGGAGCTGACGCTTACGCCCTACGTGCCCGCGTCGCTGAGCGTGTGCAGCGGCGTGAAGGAGCAGGAAGCCTACAAGATCGAAACGCTGTGCGAGAAAAAGGACATCGGTATTATCCGCGCCATTCGGGAAAAGGACTTCACGTTTTCCGATGAAGTGCTGCTTTCGGGCACGAAGGAGCCCATTCAGGAGCTTTTACGCACAAAGTGCGCGCTGCGCGTAACCGACTGCAAGTCAATCGGCAACAAGATCGTGCTCAAGGGCGTCGCGCGGCTGGATGCCATCTACTTGGATGAGAGCGGGAACCTTGCGTCCATGAGCAGCGAGCTGCCGTTTTCACAGATTCTCGACGGCCTTGCCGAAGAGGAGGGCGAGACGACGGTGCGCGCGTCGCTGCGCCTGACAGGCGCGGAGATCCATGTCGGCAGCGAGAGCGAGCCGGACAACAACCGCGCCATCTCGCTGCGGCTCTACATCAGCGCGTTCACAGCGGTGCGCGAGGTGAAAAGCGTTTGCTGTGTGGCGGACCTTTACAGCACGGCCTACGACCTGACCGCGAAGACGGAGACGGTCGAGCTGTGCGACAGCGCGGCGCTGGTGCTGCGCGAGCAGCTCGTGCGCGAAAAGATCGAGACCGGGGCCGAGGTGCAGACGGTGCTGGCGACGGACGTGATCTTCAGCAGCGCGGGCGTGAGCGGCGGGGGAGAGAGCGCGTCGCTGCGCGCGACGGCGAGTCTGCGCGTGCTGTATCTCGACGAAAACGCCGTGCCGCTGCTCTCCGAGCGGCGGAGCGAGGTGCTGCTCGAGACCGACCTTCCGGGCAGCGGACAGGCGCGAGTGCAGGACATGTACGCGGGCGAGATCGCCGCGTCCGTCGGCGCGGACGGCGTGGAGCTGCGCTTCCCCGTAACGTTTGCCGTCAGCGTGGCGGAAACGCCGCGTTATCCTTGTCTTCAGTCGCTTGAGGCCGAGGAGTGCGGGAAAAAGGACGAGAACGTCCCCTCGCTCGTGCTGCGCGCGATGAAGCGGGGCGAGCGGCTGTGGGATATTGCCAAGCTGTACCGCACAACGGTCGAGGCCATCCTTGCGGCCAACGAGCTCAAGGAGGAATCCGCCGCGGTGATCGGAAAGCTGCTGCTGATCCCACGCAGGCGCTGAGGAACGGAGGAAGAAGGTATGAGCATGAATACGGAGATCTATCAGGATATTTCGACCCGCACGGCGGGGGACATCTACATCGGCGTCGTCGGCCCCGTGCGCGCGGGCAAGTCGACGTTCATCAAGCGCTTTATGGAAACGCAGGTCATCCCGAACATCAACAATGTCTACCGCCGCGAGCGGGCGAAGGATGAGCTGCCGCAGAGCGGCAGCGGCCGCATGGTGATGACGGCGGAGCCGAAGTTCGTGCCGGAAGAGGCGGTGGACATCGCGCTCGACGAGGGCAGCAGCTGCTCGGTCCGGCTCATCGACTGCGTGGGCTACATGATCCCGGGCGCGACGGGGCAGATGGAGGGCGAGAGCCCGCGCATGGTCTCGACGCCGTGGCTCGACCACGAGGTGACGATGAGTGAGGCGGCGGAGCTTGGCACAACGCGCGTCATCCGCGAGCATTCGACCATCGGCGTCGTTGTGACGACCGACGGCAGTATCACCGATATCCCGCGCGAGGACTACATAGAGGCCGAGGGCCGCGTCATCCGCGAATTGCAGGAGATCGGCAAGCCATTTCTCGTTCTGCTCAACGCGACAGAGCCGGAAAGTGATCGCGTGCAGGCAATGGCAAGGGATATCGCTTCACGCTATGGCGTGACATGTCTGCCCGTCAATTGCCTGACGCTCGACGACAACGCAGTGGGAATGATTCTCAAGGCCATCCTTTACGAGTTCCCGCTCTGCGAGCTGGACCTCTTCATCCCGCCGTGGGTCGAGGCGCTTGCCGACGATCACCCGATCAAAAGCGGCCTCTATCAGGCCATCCGCGAGAATACGGGAACACTTCACTGCATCCGCGAGGTGCAGGGCGCGATCAGCGCCATCGGCGGCTGCGAAAGCGTCAGCAGCGCGCGCATCACGTCCATTCAGCTCGGCACGGGCGTCGCCGCGGCGGAATTGCAGCTCCCGCGCGCACTGTTCTACCGGACGCTGAGCGAGCAGTCGGGCTTCGATGTGAAGGATGACGGCGATCTGCTGAGCCTTCTCACTGAGCTCTCGTCGGTCAAGGCGGAGTACGACAAGGTGGCGCAGGCGGTGTCCGATGCGCGCGAGAGAGGCTACGGCATCGTTGTGCCGACGGTCGATGAGCTGAACCTCGAAGAGCCGGAGATCATGAAGCAGGGTGGGCGTTACGGCGTGCGGCTCAAGGCGAGCGCGCCGAGCCTGCACATCATCCGCGCCGACATCGAAACGACCGTTTCGCCCATCGTCGGCAACGAAAAGCAGAGCGAGGACATGGTCAACTACCTCTTGCAGGAGTTCGAGGGCGACACGACGAAGATCTGGCAGTCCAACATCTTCGGCCGCAGCTTCCACGAGATCGTGAACGAAGACTTGCAGGCAAAGCTCAAGCACATGCCGGACGACGCGCGCCTCAAGCTCCGCCAGACGCTTGAGCGCATCATCAACGAGGGCACGGGCGGTCTCATCTGTATCATCCTGTAAAGAAACAAAGCGAGAGGAACTTCCTCTCGCTTTGTTACATTCCTGTAACTGGAATGTCATCTCTTTGTAACTTGTCATTTCCGCTACCCGCTGTTATGCTGTTCTATAAGAAGAATAACAGGAGGAAGAGGATATGAGCCGAAAGATCGCGCTGCCGCTGCTGGTGGCAGCGGCACTTGTCAGCATCATCTTAGCAAGCCGCACCCCGCAGCCCATCATAGAGGAATTGCCACCGGAGGAGGCTGACGCGCCCACCGCGCTGCTCACACAGACCGAGGAGGCCGGTGATCAGACCGTCACGCTGAGAGTCTACGATCTGGATGAGGCGGGCTATGCGCGCTATGCGCTCTTCCATGAGGACGGTACGGAGATCGACATACCGTTCGGCGTGGATCGCCGTACTTGGATCGGGGAGGACGAGGCCGCCGAGAAGGTCTCCCTGACCGCGCGGGACGATGTGCTCGGCTTTCCGGGCTTCGAGCTTGAAACGGTCCAAGGCGGGCGCATGACAGTTCGTTACTTCTATGCGCTGACGGAGCAGGGCTTCGTCTATGCGGGAGAAGCCTTTGGCCATGGCTTTGATGATACAGAGTGGGGCGACGGCGTGTGGCCGCTCGACCTTACGGGCGACGGGCGCAGCGAGCTGGTCACGCGCAGCACCTTTGGTACCGGCGTACCGTATGTTTTTGTCTACCGCTGGAACACCGCGGAGGGAATCTCGCAGCACAGCGGCATAGACTGGGAGAAGGCGGACGCAGAGCTTGCGCGCCTGAGTGCGCCGCTTGGCTCGGTCGCGCGGGCGGAGACCTATCACGCACAGGACAATACCGTTACGCTGACGCTCTACACGGAAAGCGGCACGAAGGAAACGACGCTGCCGCTTACCACAGATATTCTCGGCGAGTGGTTTGCAGATGACTGACCGGAATGATATAAAAAGGAACCGATTCGAAAGAATCGGTTCCTTTTTTACTGAACAATTTACTTGGCCAGCACTTTTTTGAGTTTGGCGAAACGGGGGAGGGAGTCCTCCTTCGGGAGCTTGGGCTCGCCCTGGATGAGGGGGAGGACATAGTCAATGAACTCCTGCTTGACGCCGTTGTGCGCATCGTTGATCCACTCGAGCGGAATCTTCTTCTCGAAGTTCGCGACTGAGGTGAGCGGCAGCAGCTTCGTCTTGCAAACGTAGTGGCCGTCCACAGTCTCACGCTCAAAGGCGACCATCTTGTCGGTGATGCCGGCGACGGCGTTCTCCACCGCGGCACGACCGGCCATGACGGCCTCTTCGATATCGGTCTCGCTTGCGAGGTGTGCGCCGCAGCGCTGGAGCAACGACAGCTCAATGCCGCGCACCTTCGCGCCGGTCTTTTCCTTCACGATGCTCGCCAGCAGCGCGGCGAGGCCGCCGAGCTGCGCGTGGCCAAAGCCGTCCGTCGCGCTGGTCTTGGCCTCGGACACGAAGCTGCCGTCGGCATAATGAATGCCCTCGGACACGGCGACCATGCAGCTGCCGGTCTCCTTATAAACGCGCTGGACGTCGGCAAGGAAAGTATCCATGTTGAAATCGGTCTCGGGCAGGTAGATGAGGTCGGGACCCGCGCCGTACTTCGTCGCGAGCGCGGCGGCGGCAGTCAGCCAACCGGCGTGGCGGCCCATGATCTCGACAATGCAGATCATGCCCGTGTCGTAAACATGCGCGTCCTGATAGACCTCCATCAAGCTCGTCGCAATGTATTTGGCGGCGCTTGCGTAGCCGGGGCAGTGGTCGGTGCCATAAAGGTCGTTGTCGATCGTCTTGGGCACGCCCATGACGCGGCACTCGTAGCCGACCTTCTGCATGTACTTGGAGATCTTGTTGCAGGTGTCCATCGAGTCGTTGCCGCCGTTGTAGAAAAAGTAGCGGACGTCATGCTTCTTGAAGACCTCAAGGATGCGCTTGTAATCGGTGTCGTCCTCGTCGGGGTCCTTCATCTTGTAGCGGCAGGAGCCGAGGGCGGAGGAGGGGGTGTACTTTAAAAGCTCCAGCTCCTTCGGGTCTTCCTGACTCATGTCGAACAGGCGGTCTTCGAGCACGCCCTTGATACCGTGCTCTGCGCCGTAGACATTCGTGATGCAGCCGGAATCGAGCGCCGTGCGGATGACGCCGTAAGCGCTCGCGTTGATGACGGAGGTCGGGCCGCCGGACTGGCCGATGATGCACGCGCCTTTCAATTCACTCATAGCAGTTCTCCTTATCGCTTATGCTTTGCCGGCGCAGCCGAGCACGTCGACGAGCTTGTGGCGGACGAGCTCCTTGATGTTGGCACGGGCGGGCTTGAGGTATTCACGCGGGTCGAACTTGTCGGGGTGCTCATCGAGGAAAGCACGCACGGTGCCGGTCATGGCAAGGCGCAGGTCAGAATCGATGTTGATCTTGCAGACGGAGAGCTTCGCAGCCTCGCGCAGCTGATCCTCGGGCACGCCGATAGCGTTGGGCATCTTGCCGCCGTGCTCGTTGATCATCTTGACATACTCCTGCGGGACGGAGGAGGAGCCGTGCAGCACGATGGGAAAGCCGGGCAGACGCTTGGAGACTTCCTTCAGCACATCGAAGCGCAGCGGGGGCGGGACGAGGATGCCCTGCTCATTGACGGTGCACTGCTCGGGCTTGAACTTGTAAGCGCCGTGAGAGGTACCAATGGCGATGGCAAGGGAGTCGCAGCCGGTCTTGGAGACGAATTCCTCGACTTCTTCGGGATGGGTGTAGGACGCCTCGTGCGCGGCGACCTTGACCTCGTCCTCGATACCGGCGAGGGTGCCGAGCTCGGCCTCGACCACGACGCCGTGGTCATGTGCGTACTCGACGACCTTCTTCGTGATCTCGATATTTTCGGCAAAGGGCTTGGAGGAGGCGTCGATCATGACGGAGGTGAAGCCGCCGTCGATGCAGGACTTGCAGGTCTCGAAGTCCGGGCCGTGGTCAAGGTGCAGCACGATGGGGATATCGGGGCAGCACTCGACCGCCGCTTCGACGAGCTTAACGAGGTAGGTGTGGTTCGCGTAGGCGCGGGCGCCCTTGCTGACCTGCAGGATCACGGGCGCGTGCTCTTCCTGGCAGGCCTCGGTGATACCCTGCACGATCTCCATGTTGTTGACGTTGAACGCGCCGATGGCGTATCCGCCGTCATAGGCTTTTTCGAACATTTCAGTAGATGTTACGAGCGGCATAATATCTTCTCCTTTGATAAAAAAGTTATTTCAAATGTTTGGTACGTTTGGAACTAATTGCATTGTAACACAGAAATCTGATTTTGCAAGAGGATTTGCGATATTTTTGAAAAAAGGAGACAAAACCGATTCGCTTTGTCTCCTTTCTTTCCTCAGATGTTCACTTTGACCGTCTCAGCGATCTGGTCCGCTGTCAGGCCATACTCGCGTAGCACGTCCGCCGCCTTGCCGGACTGGCCGAAGCGGTCGTTCACGCCGATCTTATGGAACTTGCAGTTGACCTTACCCATCAGGACGTCGGCCACGGCGTCGCCCAGACCGCCGATGACGCTGTGCTCCTCGACGGTGATGACCTTGCCGCACTTTTCAGCCCATTCGGTGACGCACGCAGCGTCGATGGGCTTGATGGTGTGGATGTTGATGACGGCAGCGTCGATGCCTTCCTTGGCGAGCATTTCTGCAGCCATCAGGGACTCATTGACCATCAGACCCGTTGCGAAGATCGCAACATCCTTGCCCTCGCGCAGGACGTTTGCCTTGCCGATCTCAAAGGGCTTGACCATGTCACCCTCGAAAACGGGCGTGGCGAGACGAGCAAGGCGCATATAGACCGGGCCGTTCATCTCGGCAATCGCCATGGTGGCGGCCTTTGCTTCGTTGGCGTCCGCGGGGCAGATGACCGTCATGCCGGGGATGGCGCGCATGAGCGCGAGATCCTCGATGCACTGGTGGCTGCCGCCGTCCTCGCCGACGCTGACGCCCGCATGGGTGGCGCAGACCTTAACGTTGAAGTGCGGGTAAGCAACGGAGTTTCGGATCTGCTCATAGGCGCGGCCGGCCGCAAACATCGCAAACGAAGAGCAGTAGGGGACGAGGCCCATCGTGGACATACCGGCGGCGATGTCGACCATGTTGGCCTCGGCAATGCCGCAGTTGTAGAATTTTTCGGGGTGCGCCTTGGCGACCTTGCAGGTCTGCGTGGCGTTGGCGAGGTCGGCGTCGAGCACGACGACCTTATCGTTCTTTTCGACCAGTTCGATCAGCGCTTCGCCGTAAGCCTGACGGGTCGCAATTTTATTAGCCATGTTCTTAGTCCTCCAATTCCTTCAAAGCCTGCTCGCGCTGCTCGGCATTTGGGGCCTTGCCGTGCCAGCCAACCTGATTCTCCATGAACGAAACACCCTTGCCCTTGACGGTGTGTGCAAGGATGGCCTTGGGCTTGCCGGGCATGGTAGGCTTGGAGAGCGCGGCCTCGACGGCGCCCAAATCGTTGCCGTCGGGCAGCTCGATGAGATCGAAGCCGAAGGCGCGCAGCTTGGCGGGCAGATCGCCAAGGCTCATGACCTGGTCGTTCGTGCCGTCGATCTGGAGCCCGTTGTTGTCGATGATGACGGTCAGATTGTCGAGTTTATAGTGTGCAGCGGCCATATAAGCCTCCCAGATCTGACCCTCCTGGCTCTCGCCGTCGCCGACGAGGGCGAAGACCTTCGTATCCTTGCCGAGATGCTTGGCGCCCAGCGCCATGCCGACGGCGATGGACACGCCCTGACCGAGAGAGCCGGTGGAAGCGTCCACGCCGGGGACCTTCTTCGCGTCGGGATGACCTTGCAGAATGGAGTGCAGCTGGCGGAAGTTCGCGTACTCGTCGCGGGAGATGAAGCCCTTGGCGGCGAGGACTGCGTAGTAGCAGGGAGCGGCATGACCCTTGGAGAGCACGAAACGATCACGGTTGGGATCGTGCGGGTTCTGCGGGTCAACGCGCATGTGGTTGAAGAAGACGCTGGTCATCAGCTCCACCGCAGACAGCGAACCGCCGGGGTGGCCGCTGCCGGCGTTGGCGGTCATCGTGATGATGTCACGCCGTACCTGCCGGCAGATGGGGGAAAGCTCTTTTGTATTCATGGAAACCCTCCTTGAAAAATACATTTCATCAACTATTAAGTATATCGGATGAAGCTGGGAAAGTCAATTTTAATCCTCGTTCTTTTTCATCTTTACATGTGACAAGGGATTTGCCTTTGCAGCAACGCGCAGCGCGTCGTTATCAATGTGTGTGTAGATCTCCGTCGTGTTCAGATGCTCATGCCCGAGCACCTCCTGCACGGCTTTGACGTCCACGCCATTTTGCAGCATGAGCGTTGCCGCCGTGTGGCGCAGCTTGTGCGAGGAGTATTCTGAAGCGTCGAGCCCCGCGGCGTTCAGGTGCTTTTTGACGAGCGCGTGGACGCTCGAGCGGCTGATGCGCTCGTTGCGCGACGAGAGAAAGAGGGCATTGTGGTCGCGGCCGGAGATGGGGCGGCGGACGGCGAGATAACGCTTGAGCGCATCCTTGCAGGCGTCGTTTAAGTAGACGATGCGCACCTTGTTGCCTTTGCCGAGCACGCGCAGCGCATCGTCCTGAATGTCCTGCAGATCAAGGCCGCAAAGCTCGGAGATTCGCAGCCCGCAGTTCAGAAAGATCGTCAGAATGCAGTAATCGCGCTCGCGGTTCTGCCCGTCGACGGACTGCAAAAGCTGCACGCTCTCATCGAGTGTCAGATATTTCGGCAGCGACTTTTTGATCTTGGGGGAGTCAAGGTCCTTGCAGGGATTCGTGTCCAAAAGGTGCGCTTTATTGACCAAATAGTTGTAAAAAGACCGAATCGTCGCAATTTTTCGCGCTCTGGACGCGGCATTCAGGCCGTAGTCGGACACGTCACTGTTCTGATGCTGCACGCGGTCGCGGCTCAGATAGGTCATGTATGCGTAGATATCGGTTAATGTTACTTTTTTCACAAAGTCGAGATCGGCGTCCATGATGGAAATTTCACTCAAAGGGAGGTCTTGCAGCGACGGGTCGCGCGACTGCTTCAGATAGCGAAAAAAGTTGCGCAGGTCGAGAAAGTATTCGTCGACCGTTTTCTGCGAGTGGGCTTTGATGGTCTCGTGATAGGATAAAAAATCACGCAGGATCGGCGGCGATTCCAAGCGGTAGTCGTTCATAGTAAATGAGCGCCAGTGCAGGCACAGAAACAGCTCATCTAAATCAGAAAGAAAAAATACGGAGAAGTTACGAAGTGTTGGATTTCAAAATACCGGAAAAAATTCGGTAGCTCTGATCTGTGAGCGTTGTCGGCGGTTCAAGCGTGAACACAGCTGCACAGCGATTGATCGTTCGAACGGATGCACAGCGCACATGCCGTTGATCGGCTGTACGGCGGTTTTCAATAAAGAAGCCGATGGAGAGGGGCATTTTGAAGTCTGTACCAAATTGAACAAAATAAAAATTTTTTTGTTCATTGTTTTGAACCTCTTCAAATTCCTTGCGCGAATAGCGAAAGGAATTTATTTTTAATTGCCTTTCGAGAAAGGGGAAAAGTGAGACTTATGAGCTTATCTAATGATTTCCTTTATCCGCAATTCTTAGTTTTAGGCTTTATCTGTGGTTCAGATGGGAACTTACTTGAAGTTGCTTGCTTTTCGGTTTTTGCAACTCGTTCCGATGCTCTTTCTTTTATTAAAGAATATGAGAAAGAACTTTCTTTGTCTCTGCGTTCCGATGCTTTTGACAGCTCTTCAGACGCTCTTTCACCTGCCTTTCGTCTTTATCATTTAACTCGCGCTAAATTCTAAATTTTAATTATAAGGGGTTTTATTATGAAAATCAAGGTTTATGGCAAGGTTCATCTTTCCGGCACTTCTAAAAAGACCGGCAACAAGTATGATTTCATTCAGCTTCATACCCTCGTTTCGCAGCGCGGTGTTGATGGTCAGGCGGCAAGGACGCTTTCTATCAGCCCTGATATCATCAAATATGATGCTATCCTCATCGGTAAAGATCTCGATGTTGAGGTCGATTTTGATGGCCGTGTCGTTTCTGCTCGTCCTGCTGATTCGAAGTTCTGATAGGCTGTTCTCTCTTGCTCCGCTTGCGTTGGGGGGCGTAAATACGCCCCCGCCGCAAGCAGTCCAATCCGACAAGTAGTAATACGTCGGATTGGGGTACATTATTGTACCCTTTGCTTAGGTAGGTTTTAACGATGATTCAGTACAATAAATATGTTGCTACTGATTCAGGAACTTACTCAATAGACTATTTCACTTTTGATTTTTTGCTTCTTACCACTGTTCGTATTTTTGACTTACTTGAATTGGAAATAGAGAAACGTAAGAGTTCTTGCATCAAGTATCAACATTTTCAAACCAACAAGTTTGGTTATTCAAAGTCTGTTTTTCAGTGCGATTTACTTCATATTGAGCTTACGCAAAATAACAAAATGCTCCGTATGTCGTTCAATCCAAATCACTGCATTGATTCTGCCGTACTGGCGTTCCTGCTTCGCTTCGTTCGTACAAATTGCAGTGTGATTGCTTTTCGCTGCGCTCGCTGTGATTATACTTACGATATTCCGGTTTCTCCTGATAGTGTTATGGTTCTTAGCCGTAAGACCGAGGGTCATTTGAAAACTACTCGTTATTATGGTGCTCGCGGTTCTTCCGGTTATCTCCGCGTATACGATAAGAGGGTAGAGGAGAAGTCAAGATTAAAAGATGACTTTATAGGACATGACTTAACGCGCTTGGAATGGGAACAGCGCAATGATGCTGAGTTTAGATTTGACCGATTTGCTGTTCCTGACTTCTCTGATCTTCGCGGCTATGCTGCTTTTCTGAAATATGTTGACCCCGCTTTTTATAACTCTGCGCTGAAAGAATTGGATAAGCGTACTCGTTCGGCACTGGTCAAAAAGGTGTTTCAGGAATATCCCTTTACACCTGAGATATTCCAGTACTTACGGGAATTGTATTTCAGAGAATATGGCTTGCTTGACACGTTCGAAACAGACTGGCCAAAGTACGGCGAATTTCAATTTGATTTAGAAGTAGAGCTGCCTTGAGGTAGACACAAGTTTATTTCAAGGCAGTTTTATATCGCGGGTTGGTGTAATGGCAACACGGTAGGCTCTGAACCTGCAATCGGTGGTTCGAATCCATCGCCCGCAACCATGAAAGGGGCGTTGCTTATGAAAAGCTTTATGATGCGTGGAGTGATTCTTGTGGCGCTCCTTTATCTCCTTGTGCTTCCGGCTTCGGCTGCTTGGTCGAATACGGACAGCAACAATCTTGCGACTATTAAGACTTATACCAGCAATATCTACACTGTTTTGAATCAGTCAAGCCTCGGCTCTCGCTTGTCCTCTATCGTTTCCAATACGCAGAATACCGCAAATTACCTCAGTACGATTTCTGCCCGTATTGGTACAAGCAATACTTGGCCGACCATTAACGGACAGTTGACAAAAATCATCGGACAGAACTCCGATTCTTATACTCGTCTCGGTGATGTCCGCAGTTATCTCCTTGATATCAGAACGACTGTTTCAAATATCTATACAAAGATGGGGACGGGGGGAAGCTCGGCTGACCTTACGACGGTCAATAATAATACGAATAAGCTTGTTACTCGTGCGGATACCATGGTTTCCTCTCTTAGTCAAATTGAGATTAAAACTAATGCGGCACAGACGTATTTGGGTTATATCAACTTAAAAATTGATGATGTGAAGTCCTCGGTTGTCTCTATGGCAAATCAGTTTACCTTGGAGAAGGTGAACGGGGAAGCGACTATGCGGCATTACCTGAAAAACCTTTCCGACGTGCTTGCCAATGACGATGATGTAGCGTTGCGTGAAAGTCAGAAGGAAAATTCTAAACAGGTTGAGAAGGATTTCCTTTCCGGAGCTTCTGCGGGTACGTCGCTTGGCAAGTCGGACTTCGGTTCGCTGTCCTCTGTCGGCTCTTTGGCAAAGGATATTGTGAGCCTGAACGGGCGATCTTCTGTTGTTTCATTTATCGTTGGCTTGAATAATGCCGAATATCAGGGACAGGGCTGGTTTTCGGAAGCTACCCGTTCTGCTCTTGATGCCGTTTCTCCGTCCTCTACCCGTTCTTTCCGTTCCGTTCGAGCTACTCCTGTTTCCGATGCTGACCCTTACAATATGCATGGATTTTCTGAACATTATAATTGGCTGTTTGGGGGTGACGTGCTGAATGACTGATCCCATTCTTACCTTTCTGAATGCGGTGTTTCTTATCCTCGGTAAGCTTCCCGCGCCGTTTCTCTCTTTGCTCGGTGTGGTTGCTGTTTTTTCTGTCGTGATGATAATCATCAAAATTGTAAGGGGGTTATAACGTGCTTACTGTCGCTTATGCTATCGCGTCGTTTCTCTCTTTCTTTCCGGTGTTTTGGCGTGCAATTATCATTGGCGCGTTTGCTGTCCTTGCTCTCTATATCGTGATAAAGCTTGTTATCGCGGTGCTGGACGCTATTCCGTTTTTGTAAAGGGGTGAGTCCATGACAAATGATGCCCTTTCAGTTGTCGTTGCGGTCTTCTCCACAGTTTTTCAGTTGTTCAATTCGTGGTATATTCCCGGTACGAATGTAACTCCTGCTGTTGCTCTGTTTGGTATTCTGTTTATTTTAATTCTGTTTCGTATTTTTGCCCGTGTCTTTGGACTTTGGGACGATGGAAAGGGGGGATTCTGATTGAAAAGATTCTTTTCTGTGCTCTTTGTGGCGCTTGTTCTTTGCTGCAATGTTTTTGCTGCTGAGTTTGACGATGGCAAGGGCTTCCGCATTGTTGAGGACTTGGGTGATGGTACTTCGGTTATCACTTTCGATGATTATGATTATTACGTCGTTTCGAATGCTGAAATTGCAACTGGCGAAATTGCTCCTACTGTCTCTATTGCATGGTCACCTCGTGATAATAAGAAAGAGGAAGTGAAAAATGAAGTGGTTGATTCTTCGTCTCCTGCGGTTTCTGATGTGGGTAACATATCCCCTTCGGAAAGTGTCAATAATCCGTTACTTTCGCAAGCTATTGAGAATGGCAATAGCGTTTATGTATTGAGTGGTGATGGGTTGACTTATGATGATGCTACCGCTCCTGTTCTTGATGGTATGCAGTACGTTGGTACTCAACTTATGTCTTTGTCTCCTGTTACTGAGACAAATTCCACTGGATTTAAAGCAGTTCTTCTTGGTTTACTTGGCAACTATGATACTATCGTTACTGTTCATCAGTATCAGTCTGGTTCACAAGGCTATTATTCTACCGTTACTGATGTTCAGCCGGATTATGTATGGTTGACTGGCGCTGCGCTGCTGCTCCTGCTGATTTACTGTCTGTTCCGTTTAGGGGGTGCGCTGATTCATGGCTGATATGCAGAATTTTGTGACATGGTTCTTGACGCAGCTGCCCTTGTTCCTCATGTCTGAGCCGGTGTGTTATTTCGTCGGCTTCGCTTTCCTTATCGTGGTGGTACGGATTATCCGAGATGTAATCCATATTACATAAGTTGTCCGAATTTTTTATGAAAGGGTGATTTTTCAGGACGCCGTTACTATCGCTACTATTCTCTCTAATGTGACTTCTTTTGTCACCGAGGGTGTGAAGTGGGTTGGCTCTTTTGCCGGCGCTATCACTTCTAATCCCATTATTCTCGTGTTTGTCATCGTCGGCTTTGTCGGTCTTGGCGTTGGCCTTATCAAGCGTCTTACCCGCGTCTGATAGGGGGGGATACTATGGCAGATATTCTTTCTCAGGTAACCGCTTTTGTTACCGCCGCTGTTGGTTGGGTCACTTCGTTTGCAACGACTATCACAAACACGCCGCTCCTGCTTATGTTCGTCATTACAGGCTTTGTCGGTTTGGGTGTCGGCCTGATTAAGCGTCTCGTTCGCATCTGATTTTGTAGCACCTTTTGCGGCTCGGCGCAGAGGGTGCTATTATTTCAAGGGGGATTATATATGCTTTTTATTTTTGCCCTTGTGGTTGCTGTTTTTAGCGGCTTGTTTTACTGCTCCCGCAAATACTCTAATCCAAACAAGTTAATTTTTATTTTCGGCAAGAAGGGCGCAGGCAAGTCAACGTATATGCTGTACCTCATGCGCAAGCACCTGAAAAGCGGCTGGAACGTTTATACGAATATGCAGGACGTGCGGCTTGACGGTGTTCGCATTATGGACGTTGCCTCGCTCAAAACCTGCACGCCTGAGCCTCATAGCGTTCTTTTTATTGATGAGGCCGGTTTGATTTGGGATAACCGTAATTTCAAAAGCTTTGATTCCGGCTATACGGAGTTCTTCAAGCTTCAGCGCAAATACGGCTGCAAGCTGTATATCAATTCTCAGGCGTTCGATATTGATAAAAAGCTCCGTGATCTCACTGATTCCATGGTGCTCATGTCCTGCCTGCTTGGCTGCATCGGTGTTGTCCGTCCCATTATCCGCAAGGTCGCCCTTGTCGAAGCGTCCGCGCAGGGGGATAGCCGCATTGCCGATAACCTGAAATTCGGCTCGCTGCTGTCGTTCAAATTTCTGTGGCTGCCGTCTTACTTCAAGTATTTTGACAGCTTTAATGCTCCAGAGCGTCCGCCTGTGGCTTACCGTACTGTGTCCAGTGATTTGAAGGTTTTGCGCTCCCTTTCACCGCTGAAAGCTTTGAAAATGATGGAACTGGATAGGGGGGAAGAGGACTATGATGATTAGCTTTTTTCTTTTTGCGTTGCGGCGCTATGCCCTCTTCGGCTCGTATGTTGCCGTTTTTCTTGCCGGTGTCGGATTCTCTATTCAGGGGGCTTATTTCTGGGTGCCGCTGGCGATATCTGTTGTGCTCGGCTCTCTCTGTGCCTACGAGCAGCGCCCCAAAAAGGATAAAAAGAAAGCATCAGACCATGACGCATTTTCAGCTGCACAGGCTGCAATGGTGAGTGCTTACATGGCGCAGATGCTTTCAAAAGATAAAGATAAAAGGGAAGATGGTTAGTCAAAAGACTAACCATCTTGTTTTAGTGAAAAATTCCGTTGAGAATTTCAACTCTTGAAATTCTTTCCTCGTGGTCTTGGCTTTTTTCCGCGATTAAATTCATTTTGTCCAGAAGCAAGTTAAATTTGGGGTCAAAATAAGCTTCCATTAAAGCAATTGTTTCTGCTTGATTTTGCTTTAGTAACTCCTGCATTTCTTCTTTTGTCATGGCGTTCTTTCTCCTTTTTTGATGTAAATTTAGTATATCACCCTTGTCAAGCGTCCTTTCCCGCGCTCACAATTGAATTGGGCATCGCGGCGGCATTGCCTGCGATGCCTTGATTGCAAAAGGGCAGTCTGTGCGAAGCGCAATAGAGGAATTGAAATAACTCGCGTAGCGAGCTTATGTCGAGAAAATCTATTGCGCTTTGCCTTTTGATTTGCTTCGGAAGCATTGACCTCTGTAAATGCCCTTTGGAAGCCCGTAGACGTATGCAACGCGTTAGATAGTCCGGGGTGTGGCAATAGCTGTAGAAGCTCACACAGCGCGTCGTAGTCCGTCGCGTAGCGGTTGCAGAAGTTTTTTGCGAGGAACAGAAAGTTTTTTCTTGACAAATGCTTTTTTCGGTGATATGGTCAACATACGCAAAGGGCATTTGAATTGATTTCAAAATATTGAACAAAAAGACGATTTTGTTAATTTCCACCTCTGCAAAAGGGAAGCTTGCTTCCCAATTTTTTGAAATAACAGAATTGAACAAAATAAAAATTTTGTTCAATAAGGGGGGGCGGAAAAACGTATTCTTGCGGAAATGAGCGTTTTGGCGTGGCTGGCGACAAAAACCTCCTTTGTCAAGATCGTAGGATTCTATGGGGCCGGCAGTGTGAAAACGTTGCCGGTTTTGCTGATACAATAAATATTATTTTTGTGTGCGTTGCAGTCAACGCATTGCTTTACGCCTGCACGATGGCGCGCAGCGCTTCGGCGATGTTGCACGCTTCGATCAGCGCGAGCCCCTGCGGCGCGCGGATCTGATCCTTGCGCTGCTTCGGGATGATGCATGTTTCAAAGCCCAGACGGTGCACCTCGCTGAGCCGCTCGGAAAGATGGTTCACGCTGCGCAGCTCGCCCGTCAGGCCGACTTCGCCGATGGCGGCGACATGGTTGCCGATGGGCTTGTCGAGATAGCTCGACGCCAGCGCCAGCACGGCGGCAAGATCCGCCGCAGGCTCGTCCACGCTGAGTCCGCCGATGACGTTCAAGAACGCGTCACAGCCGGACACCTTGAGCGCGCCGCGCTTTTCGAGCACCGCCATCAGCATGGCGGCGCGGTTGTAGTCAAAGCCGTTGCTTGTCCGCCGCGAGACTGACTGCGCCGCGGGCGCAAGCAATGCCTGCACCTCGGCCAGCACCGGGCGCTGGCCTTCCATCACGCAGGTCACGCAGGTGCCGGGCGCGTCGTCGGGCCGGCCCGAGAGCAGCATTTCCGACGGGTTCGGCACTTCGACAAGGCCTTCGCTGCGCATCTCGAATACGCCGATCTCGTTCGTCGCGCCGAAGCGGTTTTTCGCCGCGCGCAGGATGCGATAGCTCATGTGCGCCTCGCCCTCGAAATATAAAACGCAGTCGACCATGTGCTCCAACACCTTCGGGCCTGCGATAGAACCCTCTTTGTTGACGTGTCCGATGACGAAGACGGTGATGCCCTCCCCTTTGGCGAGCTGCATCAGCTCCAGCGTGCAGGCGCGCACCTGCGCCACGCTGCCCGCGGGCGATTCGAGCGAGTCCTGATAGAGCGTCTGGATGGAGTCGACGATCAAAACGTCGGGCTTTTCTTCTTCGACGGATTCCAGCACATCACCGAGGCAGGTCTCAGACAGCACGTACAGGTTGTCCGACTGCACGCCGAGGCGGTCGGCGCGCAGCTTGAGCTGGCGCGGCGATTCCTCGCCGGAAACGTACAGAATTTTGGCGGTTTCACTCAGTTTTCCGCAGATTTGCAGCATCAGCGTCGATTTGCCGATGCCCGGCGCGCCGCCGACGAGCACGAGCGAACCCTGCACAGCGCCCCCGCCGAGCACACGGTCAAGCTCGCCCATGCCGGTGGGAAAACGGATCTCCTGCGCCGTGTCGAGCTCTGCGATCGGGTGCGCCTTGGCGCGCAGCGCGCGGCTGCGGCCGCCCGTTTTTGCCTTTGCACTGTCGCCGACGGCCTGCTCGACGAGCGTGTTCCATGCGCCGCAGCTCGGGCAGCGGCCCGCCCATTTGGGCGTTTCGTTGCCGCACTCTGTGCAGAAAAAAACGCTTTTTGTCTTTGCCATATTGTAAACCTCTTTTGCTTTACTACTGCTGTAAAAGGCCGGACGCGATCACAACGGCCAGTCTTTGCTGATATTCGCCACTTTTCAAAAGCGCCGTTTCGTTTTCATTGCTCAAAAATCCGCACTCGATCAGGATCGCGGGCGCGGTGACGTTTTTCATCAGGAAGATCGACGCGTCGATGACCTTTTCTGTTTTTGCATTGCCCGCGTTGACAGTCTGATTCAGCGCGAGCTGCACCGCATTCGCGACCTCGGCACTCCCCTCTTTTTTGCCGTAAAACACCTGCGCGCCGTGCGTCCGCTTGGATGACGGAAGACTGTTCTGATGGATACTGACAAGGATAGCGCCTTGCGTGCTGTTGACCAGTCCCACGCGGTTTTCGAGGTCGGAGCGCTTCTTTTCCCGCAGCGTGGACGCACTGGCATCGTGGATGGAGATATCCTCTGTGCGCGTCATGCGCGTCTCCTCGCCGAGAAAAACGAGCAGAGCGTCGAGCCGCCGCGCGATGGCGAGGTTCATGTCGCTTTCCTTGCTGCCGTCGGCGGCGACGGCCCCGCCGTCCTCCCCACCGTGCCCCGCGTCGATGACCCAGACGGTCTTCCCTGTCGGCGCCGACACGCTCGTCTCCACCGCCTCCGGCGGCAGAAGCAGGCTGACGGTCGCCGCCGTCAGCACGAGCAGCAGCGCGAATATGGCGTAAAACGCCTTTTTTCCGAACACGATAAACAAAATACCCCTCACCCCGGAACAATGTATGCCCCGCGGCGCGGCCTTATGTGCTTTTCATTATACAGGACTTTGAACAAAAAGAAAAGCCCCGCTTCCCTTTTTTCTCCCGCTGCATAGGATGGTGTGGGCGGATGCCCGATTTCTTTGCAAGGAGGAGACTTCTTTGGACGACAACAGAGCCATGCGCGCCGAGTCCGGCGTGGGCACACTGCCGAACGGCTGCTGCGCGCCGCTGGCTTTTCCCTATGTCCCCGTGCAGAAAAACGACCCCGAGCGCTATTCCCAACAGGACGCGCTCAAGGCCGGCACGCTGTTTCCGGGGCTGAACCTACCCTTTCACGCGCAGATGAAGACGAAGTTCCCCGCCGTCAACACGGCGCTCTCAGAGCTGATGGCGCTCGATTTTGCCATCGACGAGCTGGGGCTTTATCTCACCACACACCCGGAGGACACCGAGGTTCTGAACCTCTACTGGTCGTATATCAAGCTCGGCCGCGAGGGGCGCGAGGCCTATGAAAAGCAGTACGGCCCGATTTTGCAGACGGACGTGACGCCCGGCAGCTTCAAGTGGCTGAATGATCCGTGGCCGTGGGATCTGGAGGGAGAAAAGTAAATGTTTGTATATGAGAAAAAGTTACAGTACCCCGTCAAGATCAAGAACCCGAATCCACGGCTTGCCGCGGCGATCATCTCGCAGTACGGCGGCCCGGACGGCGAGCTCGGCGCGTCGCTGCGCTACCTCTCCCAGCGCTACTCCATGCCCTACCCCGAGCTCAAGGGCCTGCTGACCGACATCGGCACGGAGGAGCTGGGGCATTTGGAGATGGTCGGCACGATCGTCCACCAGCTCACGCGAAATCTCACGGAGGAACAAATCAAGGAGGCTGGATTCGAGGCCTATTTTGTCGACCACACGACAGGCGTTTTCCCGCAGTTCGCCTCGGGCTACCCGTGGTCGGCGAGCACCATGCAGGTCACGGGCGACACCATCGCGGACCTGACGGAGGACCTGGCGGCGGAGCAGAAAGCGCGCGTGACGTACGACAATATCCTGCGCCTTTCCGACGATCCGGACGTGAGCGACGTCATCAAGTTCCTGCGTGCGCGCGAGATCGTGCACTTCCAGCGCTTCGGTGAAGGCCTGCGCCTCGCCAAGGACCGCCTGGACGAGAAAAACGTCTACTACGTAAACCCGAGCTTCGACAAGTAAAGATAGAAAATGAAAAGGAAGTCTCTGCCGACCGGCAGAGACTTCCTTTTTGTGGAGGGATACGGTAACGAAAACCCGGGAGCGTTTCAATCCCCGCGCCCCTTGCGGGGCGCGACTGCAAAAGTGTACAAATCACTATGCACATTTTTGCGATAACAGACAAATTTCAGATGTTTTTGCGCAAAATGCCGACTCAGCGATGCGGGATAACGCGCACCGGAAAATATGGCGCGCGCCGTCGCGCCGGCCATCGCGGGCGAAGGCGCTTTATCACGGGAATTTAGGTTCACCGTTTCCCTCAGCAGCGACCACAATGGCAGGTAGTTAAATTTTTCAACGGCAAGCCGTTCGCCAGACGTTTGAGCGCCGCGCGCAGGTCGTTGTCCGACAGGCCGCCGTATGTGCCGCCGCCAATCACGGCGCTGAAAAAGCCGGGATAGGCATCATCTGCGCCCTCTGCCCAGCAGACGACTGTCGTATCGCCGATGTGCTGGACGTGGTCCCTGTCCGCAAGCAGATGGTTCAGCGCAGCGGTGTAGGCAAAGGCGGCGTATTTGCCGACCGGAGCATTGTAGTTCTGCACCCGTCCGTAGGAGCGGAACGCCGGTGCGTTGAACGACACCAGCGCCGCGCCGCTGGACTGCGCGTCCCGCACGCCCTTGACCGACGGGTGCACAGCGGCGATCTCATCCTCTTTTCCGGTCACGAGACACTGCATCAGGACGCCGCTCTCGCCGCCGTCCCGATACCGCTGCCATGCCTCGCGGATAACGGTATCCTCCTCAACCTTGCGGCCATCCACGCGAAAGACGAGGTTGCCGCCCGCAGTCACATCATCGAGCTGCCTGATAAGCGCTGGATGCTCTGCTGCGTGCTCCGGTTTCCAAGTGTCGAAGAAAGTCAGTATTGCGCGGGCATTGGGCGAATCGACGCTATCCAGCACCGCATGGTGCAGCTTTGCCGCTGCGGCAAAGCACTTGAGACTGCGCTCGGGGTCACCTTTCTGGTCGATGCCGAGCAAATAAGCGGAGTTGTCCCACAGAAAGTTTGCAGCAATGCTGACCGTTCGCTTCACCGCCGCCGGCAGCGTTATCAACTGTGGCTGAAAAATGGTTTTCTTGCCTTTTGACACTTCATCCATCGTTGGAACGATCTGCGTCAGCTCACCGTTTTCGTTTATGTAAAGTGCGAGACTGATCTTCGCAGGGGCCCAGCCGGGCGCGGCGATCTCGCCGCGCGAGAGGAGGTCGTCATAGTACCGTGTCAGCGCTTGCAGGATCATCCTCTCACCTCCCCGCTGTTTGGCGGCGGAACAGTCATCACGCCGTCGACAAGGCTCGCGCGGAAAAACTTCGGCGTGATGTTCGCGGGATCGCTGTAATCGAGATCCCACAGCATCCAGCCGAGGTCGCGCGTGCCTTTGAGCTCGTCAGGGCACGGCGGCAATTCCGTGCAGCGCCGGAACTGCGCGGGAAATTCCCGCGTGCCGAAATACGGCATGCTGTAACACTGCCCCTTTTCCAGCCGTCGCTTGATAATGTCCTGAAACTTGCCGGGATTGTCGCCGGGCGCAGCGGCGTCCGTCATGTCGAAGTGCGCGTCGATGACATAGTGTACATCCCACAGCACCATAGCCGCGCGCTGCTGAATGCTCTCCGACGCGGCGAGGTACAGTTCCCCCTGCCTTTTTTCCATCACGGTCTTCGCCCTGCGGGCGCTGATGACATCCTTGACCTCGTTGCGGCGGATGTTGGTGAAGCGGATGGGTGCGCACACATGGATGCGGTCGATCACCCAACGGAGCCCTGGGTGCCAGTAGATGCTTTCCAACAGCCCGCGCGCCGCTGAGGGCGTCATCACGTCATAGCTGACGCGCTCTGTTTTCATTTCAGGGCGAGTAAAGCAGGCGTAGTCTCCCCAGACTTCTACTTGAATTGCCATGGAACCGCTCCTTTCGTCATTTTCTTATTTCAAAATTAGAATGATGTTGCCGTGAAAAAACAAGCGGACCGATCCTTATACCATTTCAGATAAACTCCGCTTTTCCCATCTCCGGTTCCAGCGTCAGGCCGGTCGTTTCGCTGTACAGACTCATATCGTTTAAGATCGCACTGTCTTCATCCAGCGCAGGGACCTCTCGCGCCGTCAGCAGTGCGCCCGCGGCATAGAGCTTTTGAAAATGCGGTTCGTAGACCGAGACTGCGTAGCGCCCCAGCTTGCGGTAGAGCTCTTTGGAGCACTCGCCCGCTTTCAGCCGTTCGATGAGCGCCGCACCGCCGGCAAACGGGACATAGACCGTGCGCGTGTTCTGATCGATCAGATGAAAATTCTCCGCCACGGTGCGAAACGGCAGTTCGCAGCCGTTGATGCCCTTTTCAAACGCCTTGATAACACCCGACTTGTCGAGTGTTTCTCCGCTCAAGCTGCGCAACGCGTCGAAATAGTTCTGCATCGTCTCCCGCGCGCCGATATCGCAGCTGTTCATCAATGCTTCGCGCGTAGCGCCGATTGCTGTGCGAAACAACATTGGCGGCAGTTCTGCCCGCTCGAAGACGGTGACGATGCTTTCCTCCGGTGCTCGTTTCCCCTCGCGGTTGCAGCGCCCCGCCGCCTGCAAGACGGAATCCAGCCCAGCCAGCTCGCGGTACACCGCGGGAAAGTCCACGTCCACGCCCGCCTCGATCAGCGAGGTCGACACGACGCGGCACGGTTCCCCCGCCTTTAGGCGCCGCCGGATCTCATCGAGAAGCGTCTGCCGCTGTGCGGGCACCATCAGCGTCGAGAGGTGAAAGCTCGCCTCCTGCGGCAAGCGCGCAAAGGTGCTCTGCGCCGCCTTGCGGCTGTTCACGATGCAAAGCACCTGCCGGTGCTCGCTGAGCCTTTCCGCAAGCGCGTCGTCCTCCAAGATGCCCTCCTGCCGAAACGTCACGCGGCGGAAGCTGTCGTATTCCTCCGCCGTCTGCGGGCACAGTTCTGTGATAGGGCAGCTTGGCGCATAGGTGTGCAACAGGTCACCGAGCGACGGCTGCGTGGCTGTGCACAGCACAAGCGTTGAACGGAATTGCTCGGCAAGCGATGCCATCGCCGCCACGCAGGGCCGCAGATGGCAAAGCGGCAGCATTTGCGCCTCGTCCAAAATGATGACGCTGTCGGCAAGATTATGGAGCTTGCGGCATTTTGACGAACGGTTTGCGTAAATGGACTCAAAAAACTGCACCGCCGTTGTGACGATGACCGGCATGTCCCAGTTTTCCGCCGCCAGCGCGCGGCGCACCTCTTCGGGCGACGCACCGTCGGAAAGCTCGAACTGCACACCTGAGTGATGCTCGAGCACATTGCCGTCGCCGAGGATCTCGCGGAATACTTCGGCATTCTGCTCGATGATCGACGTGTACGGCACGACGTAGATCACCCGCTTCATCCCGTGCGCCACTGCGTGCCGCAGCGCAAAGGCGAGCGACGCGACCGTCTTTCCACCGCCGGTCGGCACGGTGAGAGTGTAAATGTCTTTTGGTTTACTGCCTGTATCCAGACAGCTGTTTAGAATTTTGCAGCGCAGCTTGTTGAGCGCTGTTTTCGGCTCCTGCCACGGCGCGATGTATTCTTTCAGCCGCCTTAGCAGCGTCGGAAGATCGTCATATCCGCCGCGCCCGCGTTCGCCGTCCATGAACCGCTCCGTATCGAGAAAATCCGCGTCCACCAGACAGGAATAGAGCATCCTTGTCCGAAACGACGCTTTCAATGGATCCCGTTCCGGCGTCTCAGGCGGAAGAGTTGGCAGTGTCACGTCGCTCTCGCCGCAGCGCTCAAGATAGTGTCCCTCCACGCCCTTTTTGAACCGGCCGGAGAGCGTGGCCTCGCCCGCGCGGTCGGTCCTCAGATTTCCGACATCCAAAAGTCCGCCGTGGTGACCGGCGGCGCACGCGGCGGCGCTGGGCCGCTTCATCTTTATACAGGTGAGCATCCCCGCCATGGTGTGGTCGACAACGGGACCACCTTCAAGCAGCCGCTTCTGGAATCCATCCGTACACTTGCCGAGATCGTGCGTCAGTCCTGCAAGTTCTCCGTCTGATCCCGCGCCGAAGTCGGCGGCAAATTTCCGGCACAGCGCGGCTGTACCTGTCAGGTGCTCCGCGACGGTCTGATAGACGGTCTGGCCGTTTTCATCCTGCCGGATGTGTGCGTAATATGGCATGCGCTTCCCTCTCATTTCTCCCCAAATAGCAAAAATCAGCCCTGTGAGATCACAGAGCTGACTTCCCGGGGCCGGGATCCAGCCCTGCGTATAAAACTTGTGCGTTTATCATATCGTATAAGATAACGCCGAAAAAGTCAATGGAATTTATATGCCTTGCACTGTTCATGGACGTTTTCTTTTGGCCTTTTTTCCAGCTTATCCGATACCATTGTCCCTCCATCTTGACGCTGCGGCGAAAGTGTGGTATCATTGCTTTGCCTTTCGGGAAGACTACTCTGACCGGCGGCGAACCAGATTCATTCTACCGTTCTGACAGCGAGGATGCGTTCCGAGCCACAAGAAGAGGGAAAACAAAGACACAGCCTTGCTGCGTCGTCATTTGCTGTTTCCATCCCTTCTGCTGAACGGCGGAAGGGATGATTTTATTTTGACAAAGGAGAATGCGTTTATGGAAACGAGAGTCGCCGTGCTGGCTATCATCGTCCGCGAGGGAAGCTCCGTCCAGCCGCTCAACGAGATGCTGCACCAGTACGGTCAGTATATCATCGGGCGCATGGGCGTGCCGTACCGCGAAAAGGGCGTGAACATCATCAGTGTGGCGCTTGACGCGCCGGGCAACGTCATCTCCGCCCTGTCGGGCAAGATCGGCCGTCTGGACGGCATCACCGCCAAGACGGTCTACGCGCCCGAGGGAAGCATCGGAAAGGAAGAAAACCAATGAAAAAGAACCTCAAATATCTCTTGGCCCTGTGCCTGACGCTTGCGCTCGTCTTCTCGCTCGCCGCCTGCGGGCAGAAGGCGGATGAAACGCCGAACGACGCGCAGAACGACCAGCAGACCGAGCAGGAGGAGTTCACCCCTGCGAGCTACTCCATCGCCGCGCTCAAGGGCCCTACGGCCATGGGCCTTGTGAAGCTGATGAAGGACAGCGAAAGCGGCGAAACGACTGGCAATGAATATACCTTTACCCTTGCCGGTTCTGCGGATGAAGTGACGCCCGCGCTCCTCAAGGGCGAGCTCGACATGGCCTGCGTGCCCGCGAACCTCGCCGCCGTGCTCTACAATAAGACGGAGGGCGAGATCGAGGTGCTGGCGGTCAACACGCTCGGCGTTCTCTACATCGTGGAAAACGGCGAGAGCGTGCAGTCCATCGCTGACCTCAAGGGCCAGACCATCGTGGCCGCGGGCAAGGGCTCTACGCCGGAATACGCCCTGCGCTATCTTCTCACAGAAAACGGCATCGATCCCGATAACGATGTGACGATCGACTGGAAGAGCGAGCACAGCGAGTGTGTCGCGGCGCTGGCTTCCGGTCAGGCGAGCGTTGCGCTCCTGCCCCAGCCCTTCGTCACCGTGGCGCAGAGCAAGATCGAGGGACTGCGTATGGCGCTCGATCTGAATGCTGAATGGGACGCACTCGATAACGGCTCGGCGCTCATCACGGGCGTCATTGTTGCCCGCCGCGAGGTTGTGGAGGAAAATCCCGCGGCCGTGAACGAATTCCTGAAGGAATACGCCGCAAGCGTTGACTACGTCAATGCCAACACCGCGGACGCCGCCGCGCTCATCGGCGAATACGGCATCGTGGACGCCGCCGTCGCGGAAAAGGCACTGCCCTACTGCAACATCGTCTGCCTGACGGGGGCAGACCTTCTTGAGGCGCTGCCCGGTTATTTAGAGGTGCTCTACAATGCGTCTCCCGCCGCTGTCGGCGGCGAGATGCCGGATAACAGCTTCTATTTCGCATAAATTCTTTGCGGCGGCGGGCGCTGTCCCGCCGCCGTATTTCAAGGAAAGGAGAGATGATCATGCGCGGAAAAAAGCAGAACGTGCGCCTCTGGGCAGTTGCTTTCTGGCTGATCGTCTGGCAGCTTGCCGCGATGGCACTGCACGCGGCATACCCGCACGGCGCGCTGCTGCTCCCCTCTCCCGTATCCTCGCTCGCGCGGCTCTGGACGCTTGCGGGCACGGCGGTATTCTGGCGCGCCATCGGCACGTCGAGCATGCACATCTTGGGCGGCTTTTTGCTTTCCTGCGCGCTGGCAGTTGTACTGGCGGCGCTTTCCGCGCGGTTTTCGCGTGTCAAAGAGCTGCTTGCGCCGCTCGTGGCGGCAGTCAAGACCGTGCCGGTGGCGTCGTTCATCATTCTGGCGCTTATCTGGCTCTCCAGCCGAACGCTGCCGCTGTTCATCGCGGCGCTGATGGTCTTCCCGCCCGTGTACTTAAATGTGCTTGAGGGCATCCGGCGCACGGACGCCTCTCCTCTGGAGATGGCGCGCGTGTTCCGCGTGCCGTTTTCGCGCACGCTGCGGGGCGTGTATCTGCCGCAGGTGCTTCCCTACTTCCGCTCTGCCGTCAGTGCGGCGCTGGGCCTTTGCTGGAAGGCCGGCACCGCGGCGGAGGTCATCGCCCTCTCCAGCGGCTCGATCGGTGAGAAGCTCTACAACGCGAAGATATACTTCCAGACCGCCGACCTCTTCGCCTGGACGGCGGCGATCGTGCTGATCTCGGCGGCGTTTGAAAAGCTGTTTCTTCTCCTCGTGGACAAGATCGCAGAAAGGATGGGCGCATGATGGAACTTCAGGTCGAACACCTCTGCAAGCGCTACGGCGAGAATGCCGTGCTTGACGACATTTCCTTTACCGCGCGCGTCGGCGTGACGCGCCTGCTCGGTCCCTCCGGCATCGGCAAGACGACGCTGCTGCGCGTGCTGCTCGGGCTGGAAACGCCGGACAGCGGCACGGTCAACGGCGATAAATTTCGCTGGACGGCGGTCTTTCAGGAAAACCGCCTGCTCGAAGGGCTGGACGCAGAGGGAAATCTTCGCTTCGTCCTCGGCGCGAATTACAACGCCGCGGCGGCGCAGGCGCTCCTGGAAGAATTAGGACTCGGCGACGTAGGGAAAAAGAAGGTGCGCGACTATTCCGGCGGCATGCAGCGTAGGCTAGCGCTCGCCCGCGCGCTGCTCGCGCCGTCCGACGCGCTCGCGCTCGACGAGCCGTTCACCGGCCTCGACGCGGAAAACCGCGAGGCCGCGATGCGCGCCATCCTGCGCGCGGCAGAGACGAAAATCGTGATCCTCTCCACACATGAGGAATTACCCATCCCCGTCCCCTGCCAGATCATCGAATTGTAAAAAGGAAGCGCAAGCAAAATGCTTGTGCTTCCTTTTTTGATGAAGTTACGCGCCGATGGCCTCGTCATAGACGGTGCTCGCGCCGCTGTGGGCGGCGACGAACTTATCGCGGAACGTATTGACCAGGCTCTCGTTGCCGTAGACGGACACGACGTACTGGCCCGACGTGAGGATCACGAGCCTTTCGGGGAAGCCGCACATCCACTGCTTGCCCTGCACGGCGCTTCGGATGTCGGCGGCGACGGTCGAAACGTTGCCCGCGTCACTGACGTGGAACGCGCCGCAGGTAAAGGTGTTGAGGTTCATCATGTGCACGAGCGATGCCGCGCCGTCGATGAGCGACACGTCGGCGGACGGGAACGTCAGCTGATAGGTCAGGTTGTCAGCGTTCGACACATCGAAGCTGCCGGGCGCGCCGTCGACGCTGTGCTCTGCGTCTCCGCCCGCGGCGGGAAATTTGTCATCCTCGCTGTACGTGCTCCAGACAGACGTGAGCAGTGAGAGCGCGCCGGTGTCCTGCGCCGCAGGTGTTTCCGACGGTGTTTCCGCGGGCTTGGAGGGCTCGGCAGGTTTAGCAGGTTCGGACGGCTTGCTTGCGGGCGTCTCGTCCTTCTTGCTGTCGGACTTGGTCGGTTCCGCGGGCTTTTGTGCCTCGTTAGGCTTTTCGCCCTTGTTTGCGTCGGGGTCGATCTCTGTAGCGTCGGACGCATTGTCTTTGTCCGCGTCATCCGCGGAGGGCTCGTCCTGCTTGTCGTCGACGGGCGTCTCCGCCTGTGTGGGATCGTCCTCTTCCGGCGTCTTGTCGTCCGCCTTGCTGCCGCAGGCAGCGAGCGAAAGCGTCATAGCGAGCGTCAGAAGAAGGCAAAGCAGCTTTTTCATCAAAGTTCTCCTTGCGATTTAGTATTTGTATACTGTATTGTAACAGAGATTTTTTAGAAAAGGAAGTCTTTTATTTTCTTCTTGCAAGAAGTGCAAAGGGTTTCCCTGCGCCGCGCAGAGGAGCGAGTCAAAGGGGGTGTTCTCTTTCGCGAAAGAGAACACCCCCTTTGGAAACCCCAGAGATCTGCCCATCTTGTAGAAGTACACCTAATCATCGTCTATCGAGGTACTCATCAATGCGGCGAGCGCAGCAATGCCGCATTCGGTAAGCAGTCTGCCGCCGGACAAACGTCACTCGCGCCTCACGATAGTAAGGCGCGGTTGAGAGTTGTCACGAATCGCAGGGATTCATGGCGAAGCCATGTACACCGCACCCGATTGCGCAGCGAGAGCAGCTCTTCGAGCTGCTCTCTTGCAATGGCGGGGTCAAGGGGCAGAGCCCCTTGCGTTCTCTTGGGGGGCCAAGGGGGCCATTCTCTCACGTGAGAGAATGGCCCCCTTATCCGCGTCCCCCTGCACGGTGCAGGGAAACTGTAATTATATTACATAATCATAATCCCCATCTTCGCGCAGCAGATCCGCGAGCGTGTACTGATCAAGATATTTATTGATGACATCGTTCAGTCCCGCCCAGAGCGAGAGTGTGCGGCACTCCCCTGCGCGGTCGCAGGGCGAGCTGCCGGCTTCGAGGCACGCGACGGGGGCGAGCGAGCCCTCCATCAGCCGCAGGATCTGGCCGGTCGTGAACTGATCCGGGCTCTTGCACAGGCGGTAGCCGCCGCCCTTGCCGCGCATGCCCTCGACCACGCCGCCCTTGACGAGCGATTTGACGATGCTCTCTAAATATTTTTCTGAAATGTCCTGCCGCTTGGCGATCTCCTTGAGCGGGATGTACCCGTCGGTTTGGTGCTCGGCCATGTCGATGAGCACGCGCAGCGCATAGCGGCCCTTGGTTGAAATCATCATAGTATGTTCACGCCTTTCTAAGCACATCCGTTGAAAGGCATACGGAAGTCGGCCTTTTTCAACTTTTGATATTCCTATTATATTACATGGTTTATGGGAATTCAATAGATTTTTTTGAAATTTCCTCTTGACAAATCCAAACGCACATCGTATAATCCCTACATACCTACTTGAAAGGTTGGTAATGAACGTGAATTTATTCCTTCACCCGTTCCGATGTCGCCGCAGCAGGGCATGAGAGATGCAAGCGACCACCGAAACCTACAAAAACAAACAATAAAATTTTGATATAGAACGTACATCGTTCAGGAGGAAACATTATGAGCAAGATTTACACTTCTGCGGACCAGCTGATCGGCAAGACCCCGCTTCTCGAACTGTCCCACATCGAAAAGGCTGAAAAGCTCGAGGCTAAGCTCCTCGCCAAGCTCGAATACTTCAACCCTGCAGGCTCCGTCAAGGATCGTATCGCCAAGGCCATTCTTGATGACGCTGAGGCAAGCGGCAAGCTGAAGCCCGACTCCGTCATCATCGAGCCGACCTCCGGCAACACCGGTATCGGCCTTGCATCCGTGGCCGCCGCACGCGGCTATCGCATCATCATCGTCATGCCCGAGACCATGAGCGTCGAGCGCCGCCAGCTGATGAAGGCCTACGGCGCAGAGCTCGTTCTCTCCGACGGCGCAAAGGGCATGAAGGGTGCCATCGCCAAGGCTGAAGAGATCGCCGCGCAGACGCCGGGAAGCTTCATCCCCGGCCAGTTCGTCAACCCCGCGAACCCCAAGGCGCACTATGAGACCACCGGCCCCGAGATCTGGGAGGACACCGACGGGCAGGTCGACATCTTTGTCGCCGGCGTCGGCACCGGCGGCACGCTGACCGGCACGGGCAAGTTCCTCAAGGAGCAGAACCCCAACGTCAAGGTCGTCGCCGTCGAGCCCGCCTCATCCCCCGTTCTGAGCAAGGGTGTTGCGGGCGCGCACAAGATCCAGGGCATCGGCGCGGGCTTTGTGCCTGACGTTCTTGATACCAAGATCTATGATGAGATCATCACCGTCGAAAATGACGACGCCTTTGCCACCGGCAAGCTTGTCGGCCACAGCGAGGGTGTGCTGGTCGGTATCTCCTCCGGTGCTGCCGTTTGGGCCGGTATCCAGCTTGCCAAGCGTCCCGAGAACAAGGGCAAGACCATCGTGGTCCTGCTGCCCGACACCGGCGACCGTTACCTCTCCACCCCCCTGTTTCAGGATTGATATTTGATCCCTCTCTCATCTCTCTAAATGGCGAAGGCCCGCTTCCGAAAGGAAGCGGGCCTTTGTCCATTTTATTTTCGGTTAGCGTCGTTTTTGACTGCCCGCGTTCCATTCGCGCAGGTCCTTGAGCTCGTCGTAGAGTCGGCAGTAGCTTTCATGCCGCCCTCTGACGATCCTGCCATCTTTTACGGCCTGACGCACCGAGCAGCCCTTTTCCTTTGTGTGGCTGCACCCGACGAATTGGCAGTCGCCAAGGTGGGGCGAAAAGTCCAAAAAGCACTCGGGTAGCTTTTCTTTGAGTTCCAAATTGAGCCCCGTCGTCTCGAACGAGGAAAAGCCCGGTGTGTCGATGATCTCCGCGCCGCAGGGGAGCTCATAGAGCTCGACATGGCGCGTCGTGTGCCGTCCGCGGCCGAGCGCCTGACTCACCTCGCCCGTTTTGAGCGACATGTTGGGGGCGAGCGCATTTAGAATGCTCGACTTGCCAACGCCGGAGTTGCCTGTGACGGCGGAGAGCCGCCCGACGAGCTGGGCGCGTAGCGCCTCGATGCCCTCGCCCGTCTCCGCGCTGACGCTGACGGTGCGAAAGCCCGCGTTTTCATAGTATTCCCGCAGCGCGTCCGCGGGGTCTAAGTCGCACTTGTTGATGCAGATGAGCACGTCGCAGCCCTTGAGCGCGGCGATGGCCGTCATGCGGTCGACCAAATATGGATCGGTCTTCGGGATCGCCTGTGAGCAGACGATGACCATCTGGTCGATGTTGGCGACGCTCGGGCGGTCAAAGCTGTTTCGGCGCGGCAGAATTTCGTCGATGCGGCCTTCGCCGCCCGGCACCTCGCAGAATTCGACGTCGTCGCCCACGAGCGGCGAAATGCCCTCCCTGCGGAATTTGCCGCGCGCCTTGCAGGTGTAGAGCTGTCCGTCCGCGCATTTGACATAGTAGAAGCCGCTCAGTGCGCGCTGTATTCTTCCTCTCACGGCTGCGGTTCCCCTCCGGAGGTCGTGGCGTCATCGCCGTAGTCCGGCATGGCGGGGCCTTCGCTGATGACAAAGTTGATGGTCGTGCCTGCGTCCACCTTCGTTTCGGCGCTGATGCTCTGATCGATGACCGTGCCGTAGGGCTCGTCGGACGCGCGCTGCGTCACCTCGCCGACGACAAGGCCGGTCTGTGTGACCTGCTGGCGGACGATCTCAATGTCGATGCCGATGAAAGAGAGCACTGTCACAGGCTTGGGCTGCTCGCCCTTGCTGACGACGAGCGTGACGCTGTCGCCCTCCTGAAGCGTTTCACCAAACTCGGGGATCGTGCGGATGACATAGCCCTTCGTGATGCTGCTGTATTCCTCGACCGGGTCGTTGACGACAAGGTTCAAGTCAAGGTTGGTGAGCTGGAGCGTCGCGTCGCGGTACTCCTTGTTGACGAGATTCGGCATTTTCTCCGTCTTGGCGCCGGAGCTGACGAAAACCGAGATGACGCGGTTGCCCTTTACGGTCTTGCCGCGCTCGGGCGACTGCTCGATAATCTGACCCGCCGCGTATTTGCTGCTCGCGCGTTGGCCGATCTGTTCGATCGTGAAGATGCCCTTCACGTTTTCGTCCTCGTTTGCCTCGTCGATGGTCATGCCGATGAGATACGGCACCACATACTCCGTCGGCGTCTGCTCGCCGCCGAGAAGATCGCTGAAGATCGCGTGCCAGAGCAGCACGATGAGTGCCACCGCGGCCACCGCCGCGCCGATGATCGTGAGCAGCTTGCGCGTGCCCAGCTTGTGCGGGGATGCCTCTTCTTCCTCCTCGTCGTCCGCCTCCTGCACCTTCTGTGCCTTGGAGACGGTGTGCACGGCGGGGATATACTGCGTGGGCTCATCCACGGTCTCGCGGTGCAGGTCTTCGATCGTGAAGTCGAGGTCGACCTCGGGATTCTTGCGGAACTCCTCAAGGTCTGCGAGCATTTCATCCGCCGAGGCGTAGCGCTTCTCCAAATCGGAGGCCATCGCCTTCATGCAGATGAGCTCAAGCGCTTCGGGCACGTCGGGATTGATCTCGCGCGGCGAGAGCGGCACGGAGGAAAGGTGCTGGATGGCGACGGAAACGGCGTTGTCGCCCTCGAACGGGAGTCTCCCCGTCAGCATTTCGTAGAGCACGACGCCCGCGGAGTAGATGTCCGAGCGCGCGTCCGTGCGGTCGCCCCTCGCCTGCTCGGGCGACATGTAGTGCACCGAGCCGAGCGCCTCCTGCGTGAGCGTGTTGGCGGAGTTGGCGAGGCAGGCGATGCCGAAGTCAGCGACCTTGACGCTGCCGTCGCGAAGCACCATGATGTTCTGCGGCTTGATGTCGCGGTGGATGATGCCGCGCGAATGCGCGTGCGAGAGCGCCTTCATGATCTGCGTGATGAAGTGCAGCGCCTCACGCCAGTTGAGCTGGCCGCGCTTTTCCATATACTGCTTGAGCGTGATGCCGTCGATGAGCTCCATGACGATATACTCCGTCTCGCCGCGGCTGACGTCGTAGACCGAGACGATATTCGGGTGCGAGAGCATTGCGACAGCCTGCGACTCGTCGCGGAAGCGGCGGCGGAAGTCGGCGTCCTCGGCAAGGTCGCTCTTGAGCACCTTGACCGCCACGAGGCGGTTCAAGCGGTGGCACTTGGCCTTGTAGACAACGGCCATGCCGCCGCTGCCGATGACTTCGAGCAGCTCATAGCGGTTGTCGAGCATTTTTCCGATCATATTGTTCATACGGTGCCACCTCCTTTACTCGTGTTCGATGAGCACAGCCGTCACGTTGTCCGGCGCGCCCTGCGCCTTGGCGAGCGCAATGAGATCGTCAAGGCTTTCTTCCGCGCTCTTACCCGCGCACACGGCGCGGCAAATTTCGTCGTCCGTCGCGGTGACGACAAGGCCGTCCGTGCAGAGGAGAATTTTGTCCCCCTTGGTGAACGAGACCTCGAACGCGTCGCAGAGCGTGTTTTCGTCTGGGCCGAGCGCGCGGGTGATGAGGTTGCGGTTCGGGTGCGTGCGCGCCTCCTCGGCGGTGATGTTGCCGTTTTCCACGAGCGTCTGCACGACGCTGTGGTCGTGCGTGATGCGTGTGATCTCGCCGCCGCGGATCAAATACGCGCGGCTGTCGCCGATGTTGCAGACGATGGCGTACTTCTCCTCTGCCACTGCGCTGACGAGCGTCGTGCCCATGCCCTGATAGGCGGGGTCTTGCAGCGCGCGCTGATAGACCGCCGTGTTGGCCTTCGCCACGCAGAACGACGCGAGCTCACGCAGCTGCTCGGCGGTCATGTCCGCGCGGATGAGCGCGCGCATTTCCTTCATAAAGGTCTCCACCGCAACAGAGCTTGCGATCTGTCCGCCCTCGGCGCCACCCATGCCGTCGCACACGACGGCGATGAGCAGCTTTTCGCCCTGCTCGACGGCAAAGGTATCCTGATTTTCATGCCGCCGCAGACCGACGTCGGTTTTTCCGCAGGCTCTCATTGCGCGGCCCCCTCTCTTGCTTTCATTTCTTTGCGCCGCAGCTGTCCGCAGCTGGCGTCAATGTCGCCGCCCAGGCTGCGGCGGACCGTCGCCGTCAGTCCGTGGGACTCAAGGCGCTTCTGGAATGCCGCGACGCGCTTGCTCGGCTTGAACTCGCTCTCGACCACGTCGTTGAGCGGGATGAGGTTCACATGTCCCGGCATGCCGTGGATCTTTTCGGCCAGCAGGTCGGCCTGCCAGTCGTGGTCGTTCACGCCGTCGATCATCGCGTATTCAAACGAGATGCGGCGGCCGGTCTTCTTAAAATAGCGGTGGCAGGCGGCGAACAACTCCTCCACGTCGTAGGCGTTGTTCACGGGCATGATGCGGCTGCGCGTCGCGCTGTCGGGCGCGTGGAGCGAAACAGACAGCGTGAGCTGCAAATTGTCCTCCGCGAGCGCGTCGATGCCCGGCACCACGCCGCAGGTGGAAAGCGAGATGTGCCGCATGCCGATGTTCATCCCGTCGGGATGGTTGATGAGCTCCAGGAAGCGCAGCACATTTTTCCGGTTGTCCATCGGCTCGCCGATGCCCATCAGGACGATGTTCGAAATTTCGCGTCCGGAGTCAAGCTGCGTGAAAAGCACCTGATCAAGCATTTCCGACGGTGTTAAGTCCCTCACCTTGCCGGCCAGCGTGGACGCGCAGAATTTGCATCCCATACGGCAGCCGACCTGCGAGGAAATGCAGACCGTGTTGCCGTGGTGATAGGACATCAGCACCGTTTCGATGCAGTTGCCATCTTGCAGCTCCCAGAGGTATTTGATCGTCCCGTCGAGCTTTGACACCTGCTTGCGCGCGACCGTCGGCACGGTGATGTAGTACTCCGCCCTGAGCTTTTCGCGCAGGGATTTGGGAATATTCATCATCTCGTCAAAATCGGTGATGCCGCGGTGCAGCCAGGTGAAGACCTGCTTGCCGCGGAACGACGGTTCGCCCATCGCGCGCAGCGCCGCGGTGATTTCCTCCAATGTCATTGACTTTAAATCAGTCATGCGTCTTTCTCCTCATGCGGCTGAGATAGAACCCGTCCGTATTGTCGCGCTGCGGCCAGAGCGTCAAATGCCCCGGCACGCTCACGCCGTTCGGCAGCGAAAAGGCTTCGTAAGTAAACTCGTCGTGCGCCTTCAAAAAGCCGTCCGTCACCTGCTCGTTTTCCTCGGGCAGGATCGTGCAGGTCGAGTAGACGAGAAGACCGCCGCGTTTCACATAGCGCGCGCTGTTCTCTAAGATCGCGCGCTGGATCTCCGGCAGCGCGGAAAACTCCTGCGCATCCTTGTAGCGGATGTCCGGCTTTTTGCGGATGATGCCAAGGCCCGAGCACGGCACATCGCAGATGACGACGTCAAAATGCCCCGCCCATTCCTCGCGGAACGCGCGGCCGTCGACGGCGGCGGTCTCGATGCACGTGATGCCGAGGCGCTGAGCGCCCTCGCGGATGCGCTTCAATTTGTTTTCATGTAGATCGCACGAGAGGATGCTCCCCTCGTTTTCCATCGCGAATGCCGCGGCGAACGACTTGCCACCCGGAGCGGCGCAGACGTCCAGCACCCTCTGCCCGCGCGCAAAGTCCGCGGCGCAGACGATCAGGTGTGCCGCCGCGTCCTGTACGGTGAAGCGGCCATTGTAGAAGGCGCTGAGCGTCGTCAAATCACCCGTGCCGGAAAGCTCCAGGCATCCGGGCACCCACGGGTGCGGCGTGACGCAGACGCCCTCGCCGCGAAGCTCTTCGACGAGCGCTTTTTCACTCGTCTTGAGCGGGTTGACCTGTACGCTGATGGGCGAAGCCTCGTTGTCGATGAGAAGAAACGCTTCCGCTTCCTCGGTTCCCAAGAGCGACACGAGCTTTTTCACGAGCCACTGCGGGTGGCTGTAGGCGACGCTCAATCGTGCGATATTCCCCTCCGGCAGCGGCGGGAGATTCGACTTATTCTGCGCGACCTTGCGCAGCACGGCGTTGACGAGCCCACTCGCGGCGCTCCGTCCGTTCGTGCGGCAGAGCTCCACGGACTCGCTGACGGCAGCGTGGTCGGGCACCTTGTCCAGAAATAAAATCTGGTACGCGCCGATGCGCAGAATGTCGGCAAGCGGCGGCTGCAAATGGTCGAGCTTCTGCGTACAGTAGGCGCTCAAATACCAGTTCAGCAGCAGCTCGTTCTGCATCACGCCGTAGACGATGCGGCTGCAAAGCGCCGCGTCCTGAGCACTCAGTGCGCACTTGCCGAGCTGCGCCTTCAGCGCGGCGTCCGCCCACGCACCGTTGCGGCGGCAGGCGACCAGAACGGAGAGCGCGCATTCGCGCGCGTTCGCGGTATTTCCCTTACGCATTGAGGACCGTCCCCGCGGCGATGCGCTTGCCGTTCAGAAAAGCGTTCGCTGCCATGCGCTTGCCGCCGTCGGGCTGCAGCTCCGTGATGAGAATGCTTTTGCCGTCGCCGCAGGTGGCTTCGATGCCCTTTTTGCGCGCGCGCAGCGTGCCGGGCACGTCCTTCGTTTCGCCGAGCGGCACGGCACGGAAAATTTTCGTGTTCGCGCCGAGAATGCTCGCCGCGGCGCAGGGCCACGGGATCAGCGCGCGGATCTGGTCGATGATCTGCGTGCTGCTTCTCGTCCAATCGATGGGCGAAAGCTCGCGCGAAAGCATGGGCGCATACGTCGCCTGCGACTCATCCTGCGGCACGCGCTGGGCCGTGCCGTTTTGAATCTCAACGATGGCCTCGGCGATCGCATCCGCGCCGAGCACAGCGAGCTCTTTGAACAGGTCCTCCGCCGTCTCGTCGGGGCGGATGGCCTGCTTTTTGACTAAGATCATATCGCCCGCGTCGCACTCTTTCGCCATGTGCATCACGGTCACGCCGGTCTCCTTTTCGCCGTCTAAGATGGCGCGGTTAATCGGCGCTGCGCCGCGGTACTTCGGCAGAATGGACGCGTGTGCGTTGATGCAGCCATGCACCGGCACGGCGAGCATTTCCTCCGGTAGGATGCGGCCATAGGCCGCGACGACCGCAAGCTCGGGCGCGAGGGTCTTGAAATCCTCAAGCGCCGTGCCGTCGCGCATCGTCACCGGCTGAAAAACGGGGATATTCTGCGACAAAGCATATTCCTTTACAGGGCTTGGTGTGACTTTGTTTCGGTTGCGCGGCTTGTCCGGCTGCGTGAAAACGCCGCACACGTCGTGCCCGTCCCCGACCAGACGCTCTAAGATCGTGCGCGCAAAGTCGGGCGTGCCCATGAAGACGATCCTCATTCCTCGTCCAGCTCCTTTTCCTGCTCGCGGATATACTGCTCCAGCTCCTCGTCGGTGAGGACTTTGCAGTGCTCGGTGTAGAGGTGGCCGTCGAGATGCTCGATCTCGTGGCAGAAGCAGCGCGCGGTCAGCTCTTCGTCCTCAACTTCAAACTCCGTGCCGTAACGGTCCTGCGCGCGCACGCGCACGACCATCGGGCGCGTGACGATGCCGTACTTGCCCGGCACGCTCAGGCAGCCCTCGAGGCCCGTCTGCTCGCCCTCGGTCTTGATGATCTCGGGGTTGATGAGCTCGATGATCTCGCCCTGCTCATCCTCCACGATGCAGACGCGGCGCAGGATGCCGACCTGCGGGGCAGCGAGGCCGACGCCACCGGCCTCCTCCAGTGTGTCCGCCATGTCGTCGAGCAGCTCATGCAGCCGGTCGTTGAATTCCGTCACGGGGCGGCAGACCTTTGTAAGGCAGGGGTCGCCCACTTCGTGGATCTTGCGAATAGCCATAATTTCATCCTCTTTTCTCTATTGTAAAGCATTGCAGTCGGCAAAAATGTCGAGACCGCGGTTTTCTTTTCTTGCGTAAAATGCCAGCAGATATTCGCTGACGGTGCGCCGCAGCACGCTGCCGCCCTTGCCGCACAGGTAGACGCAATAGCGATAGCGGTTGTTGACCTTCACGACCGGCGCGCCCGCGGGGCCGAGCACTTCGACCTCCAAGTCTTTCAGCGGCGGCTGAGAGCAGGCGTAGCGCAGTGCGTCGCACAGTGCGCGGGCAGCGGCGACGACGCGCAGCTCATCAAGGCCTGAGACCGTCAGCGTGAACAGATCTGCAAACGGCGGATAGCGCCGCAGCGAGCGCATGCGCAGCTCGTTTTGGTAAAACGTCTCGTAATCCTGTTTCGCCGCGGCCTGAATGACCTCGTTTTCGGGATGGTAGGTCTGGATGACCGCGCGGCCCGGGCGCTCGCCGCGTCCGGCCCTGCCGACGACCTGCGCCAGCAGGCTGTACGTCCGCTCGGCGGCGTGGTAGTTCTGCGCGTAAAGCGAAAGGTCCGCGTCCAGCACACCCACGAGCGTCACGTTTTCAAAATCCAGCCCCTTGGCGACCATCTGCGTGCCAAGTAGGATGGGGATATTCTTTTCTTCAAATTCGCGCAGCAGCGCTTCATGTCCGCGTGACGCGCCGACGGTGTCGGCGTCCATACGCAGCACTTTAGCCTTTGGGAACAGGTCAAAAAGCTCCTGCTCGACCTTCTGCGTGCCGGAGCCGACGCGTTTCATCAGTCCCCCGCACTCACTGCACCTGTCCACCACGGCTTCAGAGTGCCCGCAGTAATGGCACATCAGCCGTTCGTTGGCGGAATGGTACGTCATCGGCACGCTGCACCGCGGGCACTGCGGCACATAGCCGCACTCGCCGCACAGCAGCATCCGCGCGCTGCCGCGCCGGTTGAGAAACAGAATGCTCTGCTCGCCGCGTTCGATATTTTTTTCAAGCTCTGCGCGCAGCGCATGACCGATCGAGGTCTCGTTCCCCTGCCGCAGCTCGTCCTTCATGTCGGCGATCAGCACCTTGGGCAGCGGCAGATCGTTGAACCGCTTATGAAGGGAAAAGACTTGATAGCGTCCGTTTTTGGCGGCGTATGCCGTTTCAATCGTCGGCGTGGCCGAGCCGAGCAGCAGCAGCGCGTCGTTCTGCGCACAGCGGAACTGCGCGACGTCGCGCGCGTGGTAGCGCGGCGGATTTTCGGACTGATAACTCGTCTCCTGCTCTTCATCCAAAATGATGAGCCCGAGGTTTTGCAGCGGTGCGAACACCGCGCTGCGCGTGCCCAGCACGACGCGCACCTCACCGCGGCGGATGCGCTTCCATTGGTCGTAGCGCTCGGTGAGCGGCAGCGCGCTGTGCAGCATCGCCACGTCGCTGCCGAACTGCGCCGTAAAGCGGCGCAGCATTTGCGGCGTCAGCGCGATCTCAGGCACGAGCAGCATGGCGGTCTTGCCTCGCACGAGCGCCTCTTCGATGAGCCTGATATAGACCTGCGTCTTGCCGCTGGCGGTCACGCCATGCAGCAGCGCGGCGCTGCCGCCCTCGCGGCCTAAGAGCGTACAGAGGCCGTCGAAAGCGGCCTGCTGTTCGCCGTTGAGCACAATGTCCTCGCGCGCGGGCGCATTATCATAGCGGCTGACGCGCAGCACCTCGCGCTCGGAGAATTCGACAAGTCCGGCCTTTTTGAGGCCGCGCAGCGTTTGCATTGTCGCGCCGGTGTAATAGCTGATCTCGCTGCTGGACAGGCACCCCTCGCGGCTGAGAAGCTCTACGACCGCATAGCGCACGGGCGCGCTGCGGCGCTTGGGCTCGACCGCGGCGAGCGCGTCCCCTGCGCTGACGCAGAGCGACACCATGCGCACGGACTTATCCTGCAAGCGCTGGCGCAGCTTTGTTTCGCGCACGGCGAGGCCGCAGGCTTCAAGCGAGTGGAGCGCCTTTGCCGTCTTTTCGCCACCGAGCTCGTCGAGCGCGGCGCGCTCGATCTCCTTGGTGCTGAGCATCGCACGCAGCAGCGTTTCCTCAAGGGAATCCGGCGCGACGGACGAGAGCGCGTCCTCCGCGCCGATCTCCGCGTTTATGTGCCACAGCTCGCGGTATTGGAGCCACACGCCACCGGGCAGGATCGTCTTGATCGCGTCGTAATACGTGCAGAAATAACGCGCCTTCATCCACCGCACGAGGCGGATATCCTTTGCATCCAGCAGCGGCGCATCGTCGAGAAGAGCGTCGATGGGCTTGAGCGGCGACGTCGCCGCCTCGCGCCCGACTTCGAGCAAAAAGCCCTCCACGCGCCTGTTTCCGCGCCCAAAGGGGATCGTCACGCGCTTGCCGGCCTCGGCGCTGCCGATGAGCTCGTCCGGCACAAGGTAGGTGTAGAGCCGGTCGGCGGCATAAGGAACGGAAGAGACTGCGACGCGAGCAAGCATTTTCTCTGTCATACAGTCTCCCCCTTTGCGTTATTCAAGACTTACTTTGCGATGTGCGTGTCGATGTTCTCTGCGGTGAGCTTACCGGCAGCGACCTCGTTGATGGCCGTGGTGACCGGCTTTTCGCAGAGGGGATAACCCTCTTCGTCGGCCTGCTCGGCGATCTGGCGGGCGCGGCGCGCGACCACATTGACGAGCAGATAACGGTTCTCAACGTACTTGTTGAGCAGGCTCATTGCGGGATAAAGCATCATAATAGTTTACTTCCTTCTGCCTTTTCGGCTGATTTTTGAACTTATTCAGACAAGATAGCCATGCGCTCGGCGGGCTTGCAGTGCTCGGCGAGCATGATGGCGTTGATCTCGCGCACGGCGCGTTCCACCGTGTCGTTGATGACGAAATAATCGTAAGTGTTGGCGGTCTGGAGCTCGACCTTTGCGCGCACGAGGCGCTTTTGCACCTTTTCGGGGCTGTCGGTGCCACGGCTCGTCAGGCGTTCTTCAAGCGCCTGCCACGAAGGCGGCGCGATGAAGATGCGCACGACATCAGGCCGCTTATGCACGACCTGCAAGGCGCCCTGCACTTCAATATCGAGGACGACGTCTTTCCCCTGCTCCATGGCCTCGTCGACAAACTTTTTCGGCGTGCCGTAGAAGTTGCCAACATACTCGGCATACTCCAGAAAGGCGTCCTCCGAGATCATTTTGCGGAACTCGTCGACGTCGGTAAAGTGATAGTGGACGCCGTCTATCTCGCCCGGACGCGGCGGGCGCGTCGTGGCGGAAACGGAGAAATAAAGATCGTCGCGATCCTGAAATAACTCCTTGAGCACCGTGCTCTTGCCCACTCCGGATGGGCCGGAGATGATGAATGTTTTCCCCTTGTACATGATTTTCTATGCTTCCTCCTCCATGGCGAGCGTTTCCACGCCCAGCCTTGCGATCAGCTTGTCAGCGGCGATGGCCGAGAGCACCACATGGTCGCTGTCCATGATGAACACCGACGCGGTCTTGCGGCCGTAGGTCGCGTCGATCAGCATGCCGCGCTCGCGCGACTCCTGAATGAGGCGCTTGATCGGCGCGCTGTCAGGGCTGACGACGGCGATCAGGCGCTCGGCGGACACCATGTTGCCAAATCCGATGTTCAGCAGCTTCATTTGCTTCGCCCCTTACTCGATGTTCTGCACCTGCTCGCGGATCTTTTCGACCTCCGCCTTGAGCGCGACCACATCGCGCGCGATGGCGACGTCGTTGCACTTCGAGCCGATGGTGTTGCTCTCGCGGTTGACCTCCTGAATAAGAAAGTCCATCTTGCGGCCCATGGGCTCGTCGGAGAGCAGCATGTCGCGCAGCTGCGACACATGCGAGCGCAGACGTACGGTCTCCTCGTCCACGGCAATCTTGTCGGCGTAGATGGCGGCCTCGGTCAGAATGCGAGACTCGTCGATCGTCGTGCTCTGCAAAACCTCCTGCATGCGCGCGGTCAGCTTTTCGCGGTACTCGCGCACCGTTTCGGGCGAGCGCTCCTCGACCTTGCCGGTGAGTGTTTCGATGGTCGTGAGCCTGCCGCCGATGTCCTCGGCCAGCTTTTTCCCCTCCGTCGCGCGCATCTGGTTATAGGATGCGAGCGCTTCGTCGAGCACCTCGCAGATGTCCGCGCCGACGGACTCCAGGTCCTCCTCCGCCTTCGTGACGGTCAGCACGTCCGGAATGCGGGCGAAGTCCGCCACGTAGGACTGCTTTTGAAGGTAATTCCCGCCGTCGATCTCATAGAGCTTGCGCAGCGCCTCTAAATAGCTGCGGGCCAGACCCTCGTTGACCACGACGACCTCTTCATCCGCGCCGGTCGAGTCGATGGTGACGAACACATCGACCTTGCCGCGCGAGATGGCCTTCTGCACGCGTCCCTTGATGGCATCCTCCGCGAAGATGTAGGCGCGCGGCAGCTTCACCGTGCAGTCAAGATAGCGGTTGTTGACAGAGCGCACCTCGACGGTGATATCGCGATTGGAGAGCGTTTTTTTGGCTCTTCCATAGCCAGTCATACTTTTGACCACGATTCTTCTCCTCCATGATATAGTAAAAACACAAAACTGAAAAGTACAGGATTAAACAAAAATCAGTAGTAAATGCAGGGCAGCAAATAGCATCCGCCGCCGCTAAAGAGCGTGCAGCACGACCATGCCGCGCAGCAGCGCAGACACGCGCTGTCATCAAAATTGGCCGTGTGGACCGAGCGGAAGCCGTTGGGCCGGTAGCCCGCCCCCGTCAGCGCAGAGAGCGCGTTCTGATACTCTGGATTGTTTGGGTCCATCTGCACGGCGGTCTCCATATAGCGCTTGGCCTCGTCCATCCAGCCGCGCCGCGAGCAGACCACGCCCATCAGGAAGTTCCACTCCGCGTTATGGTCGCTCACGCCGCTTAAGAGACGCTCGGCGAGCGAGATATCGCCGCGGTTGATCGCCATGCGCACCTGATCGAGCGAGCCCGCTCCATAGGCGCCGCCGTAAGCGGAGTTGCCATAGCTATTCCCGCTGCCGTAGCCGTAGGAGTGGCTCTGCGAGGCGGCGGAAGACGCCTTGCGCTGCTTCTGAATCTGGTCATAGGCCTCGTTGATCTCTTTCATTTTTTCCTGCGCGAGATCGGCCAGCGGGTTATCGTGGTAATTGTCCGGGTGGTATTTGCGGGCAAGGTCGCGGTAAGCGCGCTTGACCTCCTCGTCAGTCGCCGTCGGCGGGATATTTAGGATCTGATAGGGGTCATTCATACGGTTTCCTCGTTTTTCTCCGCCTTGATGCGGAAGTGTATTCTGCGCGGGGGCTTATGATACGTGCCCTTGAGAACGGCATTGCCGATCCCATAAAGGCTTTCGTAAAAAATGCTGTCTAAAATGCTTGTCCACACGCCGCAGGAGAGCAGCGCGTAAGCGCTCGCCATGCGGTGCACGGAGAGGTCGAGCGAGGCGGCCACGGCTTCCCTGCTCTGCTCGTCCAGCTTGTCGCCATCAAGCTCATAGCGATAGCGCAGCGGATTGTAGCAATTCGAGTGAGCGTCCTTTTCAAAGTCATCTGCCGCGTCGACCAAGTAGATCCAGCGGCCGAGGTGGTAGAAAATTTCCTTCATCACGCGCCGCCGCATCTCGTCATCAACCCAGTCGGCGATGTCCGCCATCAGCGCGGCGAAAGGCTCGGCGGCCTGATCGAGCGAGGCGCAGTGCTCCCGCTCGCGCTCGTGCAGATCATTTAGGTGCCGCTGCACGGAAGCATCAAATTCCGGCACGAACGTCCTCGCCTTGCGGTAAGCGCCGCGCAGCAAAAGCGCCGCGAGCCGGTATGGGATGGCTTTGAAAAAGCCGTGGTCTTCAATATGGTCGCGAAGCTGCCACCAGGCGAGCACTAGACTGTGGTCTGCCGCTGTTTCGAGCGCGACGGTGTGCGCCATGACGCACTGTGCCTTGCACGGATGCGCCGCGCAGCGGCAGCTCTCGCATTCCGGCTCCTGCGCGTCGGAGAGCAGGATAGCAAGGAACGTGAAGTCGAAATTCAGCACAAAGCGGGCGGCAAAGCCGTACTTTCGCCCGAGCTCGTGGCACAGCCCGCAGTAAACGGACTGGAAGCGCGCTTCGTCCTGCTCGCTGAGGTGCGGCTTGGACGGCCTGATGTAACCAAACATGCCTTAGAAAAGACGCACGGTGGTGAACGTCAGCTTGCCGTTTTTCTTCGTGCGGCGGTCGCAGATGATCGCGGGGATGATGCCGATCAAAAATGCCGCGATGGCGACGGCGTAGCGCAGTCCCTCGCTTTCGAGCGCGCCGGTCGCAAAGTAGCCGACAAGAAACAGCACGATCGGCAGAAGATAGACGAGGAGCATCACGCCGAGCAGATTCTTCGTGCTGCTCTCGACCACGACCTTTTGTCCCACTTCGGCGCGGGCGTCGTTGCGCGCGACAGCGCGCACGCTTGCACCCGATACGCCGCAGCCCGCACACTCTTCACAGTCGTGGCCGCAGGCGGACTTGCGCGGGACGGAGATCTCCGCCATGCCGCCGGGAAGGATTTTTTCTACTGTTGCGATCTGAGTCATGCTGTCTCCTTTTGCGAATTGGCTTAGTTGATGTGAACGGTGACCTCGTAAGTGCCGACCACGCCCACGTCGTAGCCGCTCACCTCGATGCGGGCGGGAACGGTGTAGCTGCCGCTGTCGGCGGCGATGTCGGATAGGTCTGCAATGACGTGGACCTCGCTGCCGTAGATGGCCTCAAGGTCGCTTACGGAGCCTCGCAGCGTGACGGGCAGTGACGAGGTCACGACAGTGACGGTGTGATCGCCTGAGAAATTCTCGTAGCTGAAGTGCGTCGCCTCGACCTCTTTCGTGCTGATGTCGCCGCTGCTGATCGTGAGCGTAGCGCTTGTGATCCCGCTTAAGTTGTTCACCCCGTCGGGAATGAGAATGTCATAGGTCAGCGTCTCCGAGCCCTGCACGTCCTCAAGCGCGAGCGTGCCGAGCGAGATCTCGCTGATGCCTGCCATCTGCGTCGCATCACCGGAAAGGGTGATGCTGCTGTGGCTGAGCGTATAGGTGTAATTCTCGAGCCGCGAGCCTGCGGATTCGATAAAGTTGACGGTCAGCGGAACGTCCTTCACCTTGAGCACCGGCATCGTCACCTGTACGTTTTCACTCATGGGATGGATGTTCTTGCTCTCAATGAGCTGGTCGTTGAAGTCATAGAGCTCATAGTCGAGCAGCTCCACGACCGTGGAGGATGCATTTTCGATGTCGAGCGTGACCTGCGCGTAGCTGATCTGCATGATGTCAGCCTGCTGGCCGCGCACCTCGAGCGTTTCGGGCAGCATCTCGACCGTGCCGGCGATGTAGCCCTCGGCCACATTGCCGACGACCTTGCAGCGGATCTCGATGTCCTTCTTGTTGAGCTCGCCGATCTCGACCTGAACGGTGCGGATGGTCGGCGATTCGACCTTCACGCTGCTCGACGAGACCTTCGAAGGGTACAGGATCGTGTAGCTGACAGACTGCTTGCCCGCGTAGGTGATGGTCGAAAGGTCGCTCACGAGCCGCAGCTCGCTCGTGTCAAAGTCGTAGACGACGTTGCGCGGCATCTGGAGCTTTAAATCGACGGTGATATCCTCGTCCCCACTGATGCGCATGAGGCCCTTGTCGGCAAGCGACGTGTCCTCGTTGAGAAATTCAATCGGCACGTCATGGACGTACACGGTCACGGATTCCTTGTTGTTCACGTAGAACCAGATCGTTGCCGCGATGAGGATGGACAATGCAACGTAGAAGATCTTGCGGCGCTTACTTTTCATCGTCCTTGTCCCCCTTTCCGGCACTGAGGAGCTTCAAGAGCTTCATGTGGAGCTTGTCATCCTGTTCGGTGGGCTCCTGCGGGACAAGCTCATTGATGAGCAGCTTTTCGAGCGTCTCGGGCATCAGGTGGCGCTTTAAGAGGCCGCCGATGGCGACGGAAATCGTCCCCGTCTCCTCCGAGACGATGACGACGACCGCGTCGGAATTCTCGCTCATGCCGATGCCCGCACGGTGACGCATGCCAAGGTCGCGGCTCAGGTTCACGTTTTTCGAGAGCGGCAGCATGCAACCGCCCGCGAGCAGCCGCCCGTCACGCATGATGACCGCGCCGTCGTGCATGGCCGCCTTAACGAAGAAAATATTTTTGAGAAGTTCGCTGCTCACGCGCGCGTCGACGATCGTGCCCGTGCGGGCGATGTCGTCCAGCGCCATTTCACGCTCGAAGACGATGAGAACGCCCGTGCGCGTTTTGGACATTTCCGTGCAGGCGAGCACCGTCTGCGCGATGGCGTTTTCAATGGCCGAGACCTGCTGTGTGCGCGCGAAGGGGTTGAACGAGCGCCAGCGGCTCGAGCCGAGCTGATCGATGAGGCGGCGGATCTCGGGCTGGAAGAGCACGATGAGCGCCAGCGCACCGAGCGAGAGAATATGGCTCAAAAGGAAGTAAATCCCGTTGAGCGAGAACGCGTCCGAGAGCATCAGCGCCAGCAGGAACAGCAAAATCACCTTGCCGACGCTCTCGACCTTCGACGTACCGACGAGCTTTAAAAGCCAATAGATCGCATACGCCATCAGCGCGATATCAAGATAGTCCGAGACCCTGAGCGTGAGCACATAGCGCCACGCGCCTTCCAGGATGGGCATGACAAATTCCATAGGCACGCTCCCCTTAAGCAATAGTTATTACTTATTCTAATATGAAACACTCCAAATTGCAACGGTAGAGCGATGAATTTTCTATGAAATCTCAGTTTTTTGCCTGACCTGCCGCGATCGCGCGCAGAGAGGAAAGAAACGTGTCGATCTCGCTTTCGCGATTAAAGGCGGAAACGCTCAGCCGCACCGTTCCATCGGGCAAAGTGCCCACCGTTTTGTGCGCGAACGGCGCACAGTGCAGCCCCGCGCGCAGCGCGATACCGCGCTTTGCCATCTCCTCGGCGACACTTTCTGGCGAAAGGCCGTCCACCGTGAACGATAAGACCCCTGCCTGCAAGCTTGCCTCCAGCGAGAGAAATCCGTGTACATTTGGAATTTTGCCGAGGCCCTCTCCTGCTCGACGGATGAGCGCGCGGCTGTGGTGCAGGATGCGCTCCGGGCGCTGCGCGCGCACGAAGGCGATGCCCGCTTCGAGCCCCGCGATGCCAGGAACGTTGTGCGTCCCTGCCTCCAGACGGTCGGGAAGAAAGTCCGGCATGCTCTGGCGGAGCGATTCGCTGCCTGTGCCGCCCTCAATGAGCGGGAGCGCGTCGCTGCCGCAGAGCAGCAGCCCCGTCCCCTGCGGGCCGTAAAGTCCCTTATGCCCCGGCATGGCAAGGAATGCGGGCGCGAGCGCGGAAAAGTCGATCGGCAGCGAGCCCGCGGATTGAGACGCGTCGATGATGAGCGGCACGCTTGCGCCGCGGCAGAGCTGCGCGATGCGCTCAATTGGCAAAATAGCGCCGAAGACATTGGAGACATGCGTGCAGATAACGGCATCGGGCTCATGCGCAAGCGCGCGCTCGAAGGCTTCGACCGTCTCCTGCGGCGAAAAAAGTGGCGCGGCGGCGACGATGACCTCCGCGCCCAGCGCGTGCAGCGGCCGCGTGACGGCGTTGTGCTCATAGCCTGAGACGACGACCCGCCCGCACGGGCGGACAAGGCTCTTGATGGCGATGTTCAGTCCATGCGTCGCGTTCATCGTGAAAACGACCTGCTCGCTCGACGGCACGGAGAAGAGCTCCGCGGCTGCGCTGCGGCAGCGAAACAGCAGCTCGTCGGCCTGCTGCGCCGCGGCATACCCGCCGCGCCCGGGCGAGCTCATCGTGCGCATCGCCTGCACGACGGCCCGCTGCACCGCAGCGGGTTTTTGAAACGTCGTGGCGGCGCTGTCGAGATAGATCATAGCGCCACCTCTTGCATGCCGTCATCCGAGACGAAAAGCACCTTGACCGGCAGCACGCCGCCCGCGCGGCAGGCCTGCATGGCGCGCGCCGCGTGGCGGCGCGGGATTTCCAGCGTATAGCCGCAGCCGCGCTCGGTGATCGCAGCGCCCGCGCGGCGGATTTTGGCAGAGATACCCGCGTCGCTCAAAAGCCGCGCCATGCGCTGGGCATGGGTGACTGAGCGCGCGGCAAAGAGATAATAGTCCATACCGATTCCCCCTCACAGCATGATATGCGTGCGCGGCAGCGGTGTGCGGGCGAAAAGGGACGGGCGCTCAGAAAAAGCGTCCGTCCGAAGCGGTTTTGATTCAGTTGTCCGCGCGCTCAAGGAGCGCGATAGCGTGGGCGGCCATCCCCTCGCCGCTGCCGGTGAAGCCGAGGTGTTCCTCGGTCGTGGCTTTCACGCTCACGCGCGAGACATCGATCTGGAGCTCACGCGCGATGTTCGAGCGCATCTGCTCGCGGTACGGTGCGAGTTTAGGTGCCTGCGCCAGGATCGTTGCGTCAATGTTGACGACGTCGTACCCCGCGGCGGCGAGGTGCAGCTTCACCCGCCGCAGCAGCTCTAAGCTCGAGATGCCGGCAAACTCGTCGGCGGAATCGGGAAAGAGCTTGCCGATATCTCCGAGCGCCGCCGCGCCGAGCAGCGCGTCCATCACGGCGTGGGTCAGTACGTCAGCGTCCGAATGGCCGAGCAGGCCCTTTTCGTAGGGGATCGTCACGCCGCCTAAAATCAGTGCGCGGCCCTCGGTCAGGCGGTGCACGTCGTAGCCGTGCCCGATGCGTAAATTCGTCATGGTATGGGTCCTTTCTTCAAGAAAAGGCAGAGGGGAAAGGTTCATTCCCCTCTGCGCTGTAAAATTGCTTCTGCGATCGCAAGGTCGACCGGCGTGGTGATCTTGATGTTTTCCTCACTGCCCTCTGTCAAGTGGACTTCCTTGCCCATCCGCTCTACAGCGGAGCAATCGTCCGTAATAGTCGCGCCGTCCGCAATCGCGGACTGGAGAGCCGCCTTCAAAAGGTCGGCGGCGAAGACCTGCGGCGTCTGCACGGCGAAGAGCGCGCTGCGATCGGGCGTGCGCTCGACGATGCCGTCGTGCGCGACCTTGATGGTGTCGCGCACCGGAACGGCGGGCGCGGCGGCGAGATAAACTCTTGCCGCGTCGAGCACTTCGTCGATGAGCTCGACAGTGACGAGCGGACGCGCACCGTCCTGCACAGCGAAAAATTCCGTCTCGGGCGAGGCCTCGAGCGCCGCGCGCAGCACGGACTCTGTCCGCGTTGCGCCGCCGACGATGACCTTTACGGGTTTTCTGAGGCCAAAGGTCTTGCAGAGCTCAGCATAAGGCAGCAGCTCATCCTCCCGCGCGGCGATGACGATCTCGTCGATGCCCTCCACGCGGTCGATCGTGAGCAGTGTGCGCACAAGGACAGGGATGCCGTCAAGGGTTTGCAGCAGCTTGTTCTCCCCGCCGTAGCGCGTGGAGCTTCCGGCGGCCGCAATCAGCGCGGCGCAGTACGGGTGAGTGCGCTTTTGGCGCTTGCCGAACATCTTTTGCAGCAGGCTCATGGACTCAATCGCTCTCCTTTAACAGCATCGCGGCGTTGACGCGCCCCTCAGCCTCGGGATACTCCACGTCTTCTGCCAGGACGATCTCTGATACGAGGATCTGCTTGGCAATGTGCAGCATCTTGCGCTCGCCGTTGGATAGTCCGCGCGTGCTGTCGCGATGCATCAGCGCCTTGATGACGGCGCTGACCTCGTCGAGATCGCCGCTTTTCAGGCGATCCATATTCTCGCGGTAGCGGTGGTTCCAGTTCGCCGTCATGTCGACGCCGAGCTTGGGAATGCGCGCGATGACCTCTTCGATCTCGCTTCTCGTCTTGATGGCGCGGATGCCGATGGCCGTGGAATTCTCGGTCGGGATCTTGAGCGTTAGCCCGGAAATGGGCATTTTGAAGACGTAAAAATCCATTGCTTTGCCGCTGATCTTTTCACGGACAATGCTGTCGATCACACCGGCGCCGTGCATCGGGTGCACGACCTTATCTCCCACTTGAAACATTCTATGCCCACCTCCCTTCAGGCAGAATGCCAATCCGGCATTCGCCCCGGTTTTCCGTGCGATGGAAAAGAAAAACAACACAAACACACAAAAGGAAACAATTCCCCATACATAGTATAACGTACTTTGCCATCATTTTCAAGCGATTTTTGATGAAATATCGCATAAAAATGGAAACACACCGTATTTTCGAAAAAAACAGGGGCTCCCCTTTTCAGGAGAGCCCCCGCGACGGAAGAACGATTTTTGCTTACTTATTGCTGCGGCGCCAGATGTGCATCTTCTCCGCGTCGGCGATGAGCTGCTCGCGGAAGTCGGGATGCGCGATGCCGATGAGCGCCTCGGCACGCTGCCAGGTGGAAAGACCCTTGAGGTTGACCATGCCGTACTCGGTGACGATGTAGTGCGTGCAGGAGCGCGGGTCGGTGCAGATAGAGCCCGGCGTCAGCGTGGGAACGATGCGGCTCTTGACCGTGCCGTCCTTGCCCGTGACGGTCGAGGACATGCAGATGAAGCTCTTGCCGCCCTTGGAGAGGTACGCGCCCATCGCAAAGTCGAGCTGGCCGCCCGTGCCGGAGATGTGCTTGATGCCCGCGGACTCGGCATTCACCTGACCGAACAGATCGCAGTCGATGGCGTTGTTGATGGAGATGAAGTTGTCGATCTGGGAGATGACGAACACGTCGTTCGTGTAGTCGACCGGCGCACCCATGACATCGGGATTGCGGTCCATGTAGTCATAGAGCTTCTGCGTGCCGGCGGCGAAGGCAAAGACCTGACGGCCCTTGTCGAGCTGCTTGTGCTTGCCGGTGATCTTGCCGGCAAGGGCCATGTCGACAAAGCCGTCGACATACATTTCGGTGTGAACGGACAGGTCCTTGAGGTCAGACTGCGCGATCATCGAGCCGATGGTGTTGGGCATGCCGCCGATGCCGAGCTGGAGGCACGCGCCGTTCGGGATCTCGGGCACGACGAGGTTGGCGACCGCGGTGTCGACCTCGGTGGGAGCACCGCCCGCACCGAGCTGCGCGACAGGAGGATTCTCCCCTTCCACAACCATGTCGACGTCCTTGATGTTGATCTCGCAGCCGTTGAGGCCGTAGACCCAGGGAAGGTTCTCGTTGACCTCGACGATGACAGTCTTGGCGGCATCCAGCATGTCGGCTAAGTGAGAGCACGCGAGCGCGTAGCTGAAGTTGCCGTGCTTATCCATCGGCGTGACCTGGATCATCGCAACATCAACTGTGGCGTTGCCGTCGCGGTAGAAGCGCGGCAGCTCGCTGTAGCGCATGGGGATGAAATAGCCCATGCCCTTGGAGATAATCTTGCGGTCGATGCCGCTGCAATGCCAGGAGTTCCAGGTGAAGTGCTCACCGGCGTCCTCGGCCTTGCAGATCTCGGGCATCCACATCGTCACGCCGCCGCGGACCTTGACGTCCTTGAGCTCATTCTGGCGTGCGGCCAGAGCCTTGTCGAGCGTGTAGGGATGGTTGGTGCACCAGCCGTAGTCGACCCAGTCGCCGCTCTTGACGACCTTGACGGCTTCCGCGGCAGAGGTCAGCTTCTTCTGATAAAGCGCTGCGTAATCCATGGATAATTCCTCCTGTATGTATGTGAATTTGATTATCATTTCGGAACTATGTCGAAACTTTAACAATTATAGCATACCGATCGCCGTTTGCAAAGTCTTTCTTACGTGTCAGCGTAAAAAAGAACGTAAAAAAGAGACAGGCCGGAGCCTGTCTCTTTTCAGTTCGGGAAAATTACTCCTCGACAGGAGCCTCTTCCTCGCCGCTGAGCAGCGCGCGGATGCTGAGGGAGATCTTCTTCTTCTCCTCGTCGATGGCGGTGATCTTCGCGTCGACCATCTGGCCTTCGGACAGGACGTCGGAGGGCTTGTCGATGCGGCGGTCAGCAATCTGGGAGATATGGATCAGGCCGTCCACGCCGGGAACGACCTCAGCGAAAGCGCCGAAGGTCATCAGCTTGACGATGCGGACGTTGGCAACGTCGCCGACCTTGTAAGTGTTCATGAACACATCCCAGGGGTTCTGGGTGCGATCCTTGACGCCGAGGGAAATCTTGCGCTTCTCGGGGTCGAAGGAGATGACGTACACGTCGAGGTGATCGCCGATGGAGACGACCTCGGCGGGGTTCTTGATGCGGCTCCAGCTCAGCTCGGAGATGTGGACCATGCCGTCCACGCCGCCGATGTCGACGAACACGCCGTAAGAGGTCATGGACTTGACAACGCCGTCATAGTGCTTGCCGACCTCGATGCCTTCCCAGATGGCGGCCTGAGCAGCCTGACGCTCCTCGTTCAGCACGGACTTGATGGAGCCGACAACGCGGCGGCGGGCACGGTTGACCTCGGTCACGCGGAGCTTGACCTTCTGCTTGACCATCTGGCCAAGGTCGGAGTCCTTGGGCATGCCGCTCTGAGAAGCGGGCACGAACACGCGCACGCCCTTGACAGAAACGACGATGCCGCCCTTGTTCACTTCGGTCACGGTGCCTTCGAGAACGGTCTTGTCCTCAACGGCGGTCTCAATGTCTTCCCAGAGCTTGACAGCGTCGAGACGCTTCTTGGAGAGGGTGGCGTAGCCTTCCACGTCGTTGACGCGGACAACGTAAGCCTCGATCTCGTCGCCGACCTTGACGACGTCCTCGGGCTTGACGTCGGGGTCGCTGCTCAGCTCAGAAACAGGGATATAGCCTGCCTGCTTGCAGCCGACGTCGACCTGGATCTCGGTCGTGCCGATGGCGGTCACGATACCGGTCACCTTATCTCCTGTATTTAGAGTCTTGAAAGATTTTTCAAGCAGTTCTTCAAAGGATTCGCTGGTTTCAGGGGCAGTGGTGTTGATGTTTTCTTCCGTCATTGTTGTTAATACCTCCATAATGATACTCGCAGGAGTAGATGCGCCGGCTGTCAGTCCCGCCACACGGCATCCGGAAAAGAATTCCGGTGAGAGCTCGTCTGCGGATTCGATCTGGAGGACTTTTCCGCAGTTCTCTCTGCAAATCTCGGTCAAATGCCTTGTGTTGGCGCTTCTTCGGTCGCCCACAACCACCATCGCGTCTACCTTGGCGGAAAGTTCTGCTGCCTCAGTTTGACGTTTCTGCGTAGCATTGCATATTGTATCATTGATTTTCAGATTTGTACACTGTTTTTTTAGAAATTTCACGCAACTTTCCCAAAGCGCACGAATGCAGGTCGTTTGCGCCAGCATGATACTGGGTAAATGGGCAAAATCGGGGTGTTCCTGCAAGTATTTTTGCGCTTCCTGCACATTTTCAAAAATCAGCGGGTCGCTGCACCATCCTGCGATGCCCTGCACCTCGGGATGATGGCGCTCACCGATCAGGATGACGCGGCGTCCCTCGTGCTCTGCCTCCTGTGCAAGCTTTCGGATGCGCTCGACATGCGGGCACACGGCGCTCACGACCTCTGCCCCGCGCTCTCGCAGCGCATCAAGCGTCGCTCTCGGCTCGCCGTGGGCGCGGATGAGCACGGTCTCCCCCGCCTTTGCCTGGTCGGGCGACGTGATGAGGCGCATGCCAAGGTCTTCGATCTCGCGCACGACGCCCGCGTTGTGCACGATGCTGCCGAGCATCGCGCCGCCGCGCGCTTTTGCTGTCTCCTGCGCGAGCTTGACCGCGCGCTCCACGCCATAGCAGAAGCCCGCGGTCTCAGCTAAGATGACCTTCACAGCGGCGCGCCTCCCACCTGCTGGCCGCCGAGCGCGTAGGCCTGACGCAGCATTTCGTCGGCGATGGCCTGCAATTCTTCGGACGTGCCGCGGCGGCCCGTGACCTCGGGCACATACGGCTCGCCGAAGATGATGCGCGTTTTATGGAAGGGCTTTTTCTGCCCGTCGCAGAACACCGGCACGAGCGTCGCACCCGTGCGCACGCCGATCATCGCGATGCCCGCGTGCGCGTGCGCGGGGAGTCCGTCGTGATAGCCGACGCCGCCCCGGATCGTCGTCCCCTCGGGGAAGATCAGAAGATTCTCACCCTTGTGGAGCACCTGCATCGCGGTCTTGATGGACTGGATATCCTTGCCGTCGCGCTGGACGGGAAATGCGCCGAGCGTGCGGATGAGCCACGCGAGCGCGCGGTTGTCGAAGAGCTCGGCCTTGGCCATGAAGTGCAGATGGTAGTCGAGCGGCAGGCACAGGCCGATGAGCACGGGGTCTAAGTCCGTTGAATGGTTCGGGCACAGCAGCACGCTGTGCTTGGGCAGATTTTCAAGTCCCTTGACGTCCACGCGGTAGATCCACAAAAGAACCCGACCGATGATCCAGATAAACGCAAAAAAGATACGGTGCATCATTTCAATTTCTCCTGAATGAGATTCAGCAGCGCCCGCTCGCTCTCTTCAAAGTTGAGCTTCGACGTGTCGAGCCGCACGGCATCCTCTGCCTCGCGCAGCGGGGCGATGTCGCGGTGCATGTCCTGATAGTCGCGCTCGTTGATCTCGCGCAGTACCTCTTCATACGCTTTGGGCGTGCCGCGCTCGGAGAGCTCGAGGCAGCGGCGGCGCGCTCGCTCCTCGGCCGAAGCAGTCAGGTAAATTTTGAGGTCGGCGTCCGGCAGAACGACTGTGCCGATGTCGCGCCCGTCCATGATGACGCTTCTCCTGCGCGCGATGTCGCGCTGCATCTCAAGAAGGTATGCGCGCACGCACGGCAGCGCCGAGACGTTCGAGGCGTACATCGAAATTTCCGGCAGGCGGATCTCGGTGCTGACATCTTTACCGTCAAGCAGCATCTTCTGTCCGCTATTCTCGTCAAATGCCATGTCGATCTGAATTTCTTTCAGCAGCGGCGCGATTTGGGATTCATCCTTGGCGTCCAGTCCGCGCGAAAACGCCGCGTAGCCGATGGTGCGGTAGATCGCGCCCGTGTCGACATGCAGAATGTTCAATTTCTTGGCGACGGCCTTGGCGAGCGTACTCTTACCCGCGCCGCCGGGGCCGTCAATGGCAATGGAAAAATGCTCTTTCATCTGTTTGATTCTTCTCTCTTACAATAAATATGTGCTTACTGCGTCAGCAGTGCGTCCGCGGCAGCCTCGCCCGCGGCCTTGCCGGTCGCCCAGGCGATTTGCAGATTGTAGCCGCCCGTGTAGGCGTCTACGTCGATGATCTCGCCAGCAAAATAAAGGCCGCCAACCTTTTTCGACGCCATGGTCTTCGGGTCGATCTCCCCCACCTTGACGCCGCCGGAGGTGATGATCGCATTTTCGACCGGCATCGGCGCGGTGACGTTGACCGTCCAGCGCTTTAAGAGCGTGCGGATGGTCTCGCGCTGGGCGCGCGTGATATCGTGCACCTTTTCGTGCGGCGGGATGCCCGAGCGGTCAATGAATTCGTCGATCATCTTCTGCGGCAGCAGCGCCCCAAGCACGTTGCAGTAGTCGCTGTTCGCACGCTTTTCAAAGTCCGACAGTAAACGCTTGTCAAGCTGCTGCTCGTCGAGCGCGGGCTTGAGGTCGATCTCCAGCCGGTACTGCTTTTTGTCGAAATGCCGCATGTGCGCGCTGGCCGACAGGATGAGCGGCCCGCTCACGCCGAAGTGCGTGAACAGCATTTCGCCGAAATCCAAGTGGATCTTTTTGTTGTTTTCATATACCGTCAGCGCGACGTTGCGCAGGCTCAGCCCTTGCAGCACCGCGCATTCGCGCGCCTCGAGCGGCACGAGTGAGCCGCGCAGCGGCGTGACTGTGTGGCCGAGCGCTTCCGCCATGCGGAAGCCGTCGCCCGTCGAGCCCGTCGCGGGATAGGACAGCCCGCCCGTCGCCAGAATGACGGCGGAGGCGGTGTAGTCCCCTTTTTCGCCCTTGACGGCGGCGACATGGCCGTCTTCGACCGAAATACCGAGCGCGCGGTCGCGCACGAGCTTGACGTGCAGACGCTTGAGCTCGCGCTCAAGCGCCGCTGTGATGTCGAATGACCGGTCAGACACGGGAAACACGCGCTTGCCGCGCTCGACCTTGAGCGGCACACCGAGCCCCTCGAAAAAATCGATGGCGTCGTGCCCGTCAAAGCGGGAAAACACGGAGTATAAAAACCGCGGGTTCTGCGGCACGTGGGCGAGCAACTCTTCGCAAGTGCTGTCGTTCGTCACGTTGCAGCGGCCCTTGCCGGTGATGTTCACCTTTTTGCCGAGGCGCTCGTTTGGATCGAGCAGCGTCACGTGCGCACCCTTGCGCGCGGCGCAGATCGCGGCCATCATGCCGCCCGCGCCGCCGCCGATGACAACGATCGCCTTATTCATCTTCGATCTTGCCGAAAATGTCGAAGCGCTCCCAGATGTGCTCGAGTTCGGAGAACGTCGCGGAGATGTCTGCGCCCTTCTTGTTGGCCACGGCCAGAATGAGTGCGTTGAGCATGCTCATGGGCGCCGCCAGCGAGTCGACGAACGAGATCATCTCGCTGCGCACGAGCAGCGAATTGCTGGACATCTGGTTGATGGGCGACATCTCGCTGTCCGTCACGCCGACGATCGTCGCGCCGCGGTCGCGCGAAAACTGGATGGTCTTGAGCGCAAGCTCGCTGTAGCGCGGGAAGCAGATGCCGATGACCACATCGTCTTTGGAGACGCGGAAGAGCTGGTCGAACGAGCCAGCCGCACCGCCGTTGACCAGGGTGACGTTGTCGAAGATCAGACGGAAGTAGAAGTTTAAGTACCCTGCCAGAAACGAGGACGAACGGAAGCCCACGATGTAGATGCGGCGCGCGCCGATGATCGTGTCGACCACGCGCTCAAATTCCGCGCCGTCGGTCTGGTCGATGGCCATGCGAATCTTCTCCATATCGCGCTGCAGGACGTTCGTCATCAGATCGGACCCTGCGAGCTCGCCGTCCGACGCCTGAATGCGCTGGATGCTCGTGAGCTTGCCGCGAATCATCTCCTGCAATGCACGCTGCATGCTCGGATACCCCTCGTAGCCGAGCTGGGTGGCAAAGCGCACGACGGTCGACTCGCTGACCTGCACGGTCTTGCCGAGCTTGCTGGCCGTCATAAACGCGGCCTTGTCGTAGTTTTCCAGAATGAAGCGGGCGATGAGCTTCTGCCCCTTGGAAAAGCTGCTCATGTTCTTTTCGATATTATGTAAGATATTCTTTGTCATAAAATCGTCCTCTGTTACTTTGATTTTGTTGCATGGAGCTCCTGCTCCGTTAGATCGCGCCACACGCCGACGGGAAGAGCCCCGAGTTTGAGCGCGTGCTCCTGCACGCGCTTTAGGCGCTTGACGTGTAATCCGGCGGCGGCGCACATGCGCCGGATCTGCCGGTTTTTTCCTTCATGGATGGTGATGGAGAGAACGGCGGTGTCCCTCCCCTGCCGCAGCACGCGCACCTGCGCGGGCCGGATGGGCTCGCCGTCGAGCTGTGTCATGGAAGCGAGCGTTTCTGCCGCTCCCCTGACCTCGCCCGCGACGCTGACCTCGTAGACCTTGTTGACCTCGTAGCGCGGGTGCAGAAGATGCTGCATCCATTCGCCGTCATTCGTCAAAAGCAGCAGTCCCTCGGAGTCGAGGTCGAGCCGGCCGACGGGATAGACGCGCGCGCCGCAGTCTTTGACGAGCTCGGCGACGGTCTTTCGCCCTTTTTCGTCAGAGAGCGTGCAGACATAGCCGCGCGGCTTGTTGAGCATCAGGTAGCGCTTCTGCCCCTCCAGCGCGAGTGGCCTGCCGTCGACGGTGATCTCGTCGACTTCGGGGTCGGCCTTCTGCCCGATGAATGAGGTCTCGCCGTTTACGTGCACGCGCCCAGCGGCGATCCACTGCTCGGCAGTGCGCCGGGAGCAGAGCCCCGATTCAGCGATGAGCTTTTGAATTCTTGCTTCGGTCAGGTCGATCCCTCCTTTACTTTGCCGACAGAAATTGCCAGAGCTTTTCCGCCAGCGACTTATTTTTGCTTGTTTCGCTCTTTGCCTCCTGCGGCTGTACGCTGCGCGCGCTGACAAGGTCAACTCTTCCGACCTCAGTCTCGCCGCAGGAGATGACGAGCGTGCCGAACGTTTGTCCCTTCCGCACGGGGGCGGAGACGGTTTGCGGCAGCTCGGCGCGCACGCTCAATGCTTCATTTTCCGCGGTGGGATAGCGAAAGCTCTCTGCCGCCACGGCGGACACACTCTGCCCGTCGACGCTTACGCTGCCGTAGGCCTCGCCTTTTTTCGCACCGCTTGAGAGCGCATACGCCGAAAAGCCGTAGTCGTAGAGTGCCGCGTGATCCGCCCAATCGCTGCCGTCGTGCAGCGTGACGGCGATCAGGCGCATCCCGCCGCGCTCGGCACAGGTGACGAGCGTGCGCCCCGCGTCGCCGGTGTAGCCGGTCTTGAGGCCGACGCAGCCGGAGTACGACGCGAGCAGCTTATTGTGGTTCGTCATCGTCCGCGTGCCAACGCTCGCCGTGCGCGTTGAAACGATGCGTGCGAACGTCGGGTTCTGCATGGCGTAGGCCGCAAGGCGCGCCATATCGAGGGCACAGGAGCCGTGCCCCGCTTCATCGAGACCACTCGGGTTCATAAACGATGTGTGCTCCATGCCGAGTGCCTTCGTCTTTTCGTTCATCCATTGGACAAACTGCGCGCTGCCGCCGTTTCCGCCGCAGTGGGCGGCGATGCACTCTGCCGCGTCGTTGCCGGACGGCAGCATCAGACCGTAGAGAAGTTCCTCCATCGTGAGCGTTTCGCCCTCGAGAAGGTACATCGACGAGCCCTCGCGCAAGTGCTCGCGTTTGACCGTGACCTTCTCCGTGAGTTCGCTGTGCTCCAGCGCGACTAAGCAGGTCATGATCTTCGTCGTGCTCGCGATGCTGCGCTCCTGCGTTTCATTGCGCGACGCCAGCACCCGCCCGCTGCCCGCCTCCATCAAAATGAACGCGGCGGCGGCAGTTTCAGGCGCGGCAGCCTGACAGGCTAAATTGCTTGTCAGGCAGAAAACGGCAAGGAAAACGGCGAATACGCATCGGGCAAAACGCGGCATGGGATCACTCCTTCATTCGGAATGCCCCTATTATGCCCGAAATCAGTAGATATCTTTCTCTTCTCTCTTCTTGTCCACGAAATTCTGCACGCGGTCGAGTACTTCCGGCACAAGATCAAGCACGCGGTCGACCGTTGCCGCCGCAGGGATGGCCACGGGCATCACGCGCGTCAGACCGTCCTTGATGACGAGGAACGCGACGGGGTCGACCTTGACGCCCGCACCCGCGCCGCCGCCGAAGTGTGCGGTGTCGGTCTTGCCGTAGTCGCCGCCGCCCGCGCCAAAGCCGAAGCTCACGCGCGAAACGGGGATGACCGTTACGCCGTCGGGCGTCGTGATCGGCTCGCCGATGATGGTGTTGGAATCGACCATATCACGGATCTTATCCATCGTGGTGTCCATGAGATCGTTGAGCGGGGTCTTCTTTTCGATGTTTTCCATGAGGTTCATCCTTTCTTTTTATGCGGTCAGTTTTTCACTGTGTTCACTGTTTTGAGGTGTGCTCTCCGTTGGTTTTTCCGCGGGAGCGTCGTTTTTATGCGCCTTTTTATAGCGTAGGTACCATTTGAGCATCGGAATGAGCAGCGCAAGTGCGATGTGCAGCCCGTCGCGGATGCGAAGCGACAGGCCAACGGCACCCTCTGCGTGCGTCTTTTCAGAGCTGTAGTTCATGCGCAGGTGCAGTGAGGGATCAGGGATATGGAAGAGGTCTTCAAGGTGCGGCATCACACCCCACATCGCGGCGCTCGCATAGCCGTAGGTCTGCGCGATATCCGCGGGGTCCGTGCCGCCAAAGACGACGAGAATTTCCAGCGGGTCGATGCGAAGGCGCTTGCAGGTGCGTTTCGCTGTCTCCTTGAGCGCCGAGAGCGCCGTCGTGATGAGGTCCCTGAACTCCTCTTTTGTCGGCTTGGGGAGCGAGGGCTTTTTCTTTTGCTTCGCCTCTTCTCCCTCTGACTTTGGCTTCTTCTCCTTTGCCTTTTTTTTCGGCGTTTCTTTCTTTTCCTTTGCTGGCAGCAGCGTGAAGCGGAACGGGCCGACCGAAAGCTGCACACGCAGCTCGTCGCCGAACTGCATCAGCGCGCCCACGCGCAGAAAGCCGATCAAAATAAAAATGAGCAGGATGATGCCAATTACCTTCAGCGCAGTCAATCGACCACCTCCCTCTTTTTACGCTTCACGCGGTTTTTATGCTTTACGCGGTCAGTGTTCCCCGTTTTCGGGAATGCTGCCTTCTTTTTCCGTCATGGCGCTGGGGTCGAGGATCGTGCCGTCCTCCGTCATGCGGAGCTGACCGTCGGCCTCAAGACCCGGCATCTCCGGCAGCTCCTCGAGCGAACCCAAGTGGAAGTCGCGCAAAAACTTTTTCGTCGTGCGGTACAGCCTCGGCCGTCCCGGCACCTGCAAGCGTCCGCACTCTTCGATAAACCCGCGCTCAAGCAGCAGCCCTACGGTGTACGAGCTGTCCACGCCGCGCACCTGATCGATGTAGGCGCGGGTCGTGGGCTGGTAGTAGGCGATGATCGTCAGCACCTCCAGCGCGGGCTGAGAGAGCTTGGCGGTCTTGCGGATCTCAAACGCCTTGCGGATGACGTCGGCATAGTCCGGCGACGAGCAGAGCTGATAGCTGTCCTCCATGCGGACGAGCCGGATGCCGCGGCGCTCAAAGGCGTAGTAATCGCCGAGCTTTTGCAATACCTGTTCCGCGGTCGGACGGTCCAAATCGAGCGCAAGGCAGATGCGGTCGATCGGGAGCGGTTCGCCGCTGGCGAACAAAATGCCCTCGATGGCCGACTCGACCTCGCGCAGGTCCAAAGATTCCAAAGACATAGCGTTCCTCGCTTTTTACAGATTGATACGGTCGGGGGCGTCGTCCCCGCACTCCACGGTGCAGTCCGTGTCAGAACCGGCCAGATGGATGACTTTTTCGCGGCAGAGCTCCAGAACGGCGATGAACGTCGCCACGATCTCGCTGCGGCTGCGGCTGCCGCGGAACAGCAGCTTAAAGCGCGTCATACCGAACTCCTTGAGCCGGTGCAGGATTTCCTCCGCCTTGCCCTTGACGGGATACGGCTCGCGGCGCACGATCTCGCTCAGCGCCGCGCTCGGCGGCGCGGCCAGCTTCTCTCCGCGCTCCATGATCGTCTGCATGGCGAGCACGAGGTCGGCCTTTTCATGACTGTACTCGTAGATTTTGCCGCGCTGCATGGGCTCGGGCTGGCGCGTCATGATGCTACGGCCAAACTCGCCCATCGGGCCGAGCGTTTCGGTCAGCGTCTTGATGCGAAGGTACGTGTCCTTTTGCTGGCGCTCCTTGAGCGAGGCGATGAGTTCGTCCATCTCGCTCTGCGCCTGCTCATCCTCAAGCGAAAGCAGCATGCGCGTCTTGATGTACATCAGATGCGCCGCCATCGTGATGAATTCGCTCGCGACCTCGAGATCGAGCTGCTTTCGCTGCTCGAGATACGCAAGGTACTGGTCCAGGATCAGCGCGATGGGAATGTCCTGGATCTCTATTTTATTTTTCGACAGCAGGAAGAGAATGAGGTCGAGCGGCCCTTCAAAGTCCTGCAGCGTCTCCGCGCTGCGCTCATGCACCACGCCCTCCAGCTTGAAAACGGGATTGTCCATGACATTCCTCTCACTTTATCAATATACGATCCAGTTGACCAGAAGCTCGTACACGCGGTAGATGCCCTCACTGAGGATATTGTCTCCCACGCCGAGCCAGACGAGCACAAAAAGAACAAGCATGCCGTATTTTTCATACCGCATCAGCGTCATGTACGCGCGGTCGGGCAGAAAGGCGAAGAGCACCTTCGACCCGTCGAGCGGCGAGATGGGGATGAGGTTGAAAAGCCCCAGACCGACGCTCATGTACGCCGTCATCGCAAGGAAATTCAAAAGGCCGCTGCAAAACGCGGTATCGACATAGTGCGCGATCGTGATGCGCGCGCCGAGCAAGAGCAGCATCGCCAGCAGCAGATTCGACACCGGCCCCGCCAGCGCTGTGATGGCCATACCCTGCTTCGGCTTTTTGAAATACCGCATGTCGACCGGCACGGGCTTTGCCCAGCCGAAGCCGACGAGCAGCATGGCAGCCAAGCCGAACCAGTCGATATGGTGCAGCGGGTTTAAGCTCAAGCGGTGCTCGCGCTTGGCCGTCGGATCGCCGAGGGCATAGGCTGCAAGGCCGTGACAGGTCTCGTGCACCGTCAAGCATAAAAAGACGCCGAGCACACGCAAAAGCGCGTCGGTCAGCGAGCCCCAGTCGATGGACTGGAGCAATTCCTGAAAACTGTTCACGCAATTTCTCCGTAAAAAATATGCAAATCGCGAAGACTTGCATTGCATTCTGTCCCTATTATAACAGCCCTTTTCGCACATGACAAGGGATTTTGCAATTTTTGCTGCATTTTGCTTTCAAAAAATGACACGGTTTTTTCTGTCAATTTGCCGGTTCTGACAAAAAAGCGCCTCAACCGCACGGTCGAGGCGCTTTGCAGGATAGGATATCCGGTTATTTCTTGAGGCGCTTGTCGCTCTTGGTCGCAAGGTGCGTGCCCAAGGACTGGAAGATCTGCACCAGAATGATAAGCAGCACGACCGCCGCAAACATCACAAGGTACTTGTAGCGATAGTAGCCGTAGTCGATGGCGATTTTGCCGAGGCCGCCGCCGCCGATGATGCCGCTCATCGCCGAGTAGCCGAGGATGGTCGTGAGCGCGATGGTGAAGTTCTGGAGCAGCGAGGGAACGCTCTCGGGGATCATCACCTTGCAGATGATCTGCATGGGCGTTGCGCCCATGCTCTGCGCGGCCTCGATGATGTTGGGGTCGACCTCGCGCAGGCTGCTTTCAACAAGGCGCGCGACGAACGGGAACGCCGCCACGACCAGCGGAACGATGGTCGCGGTGGTGCCGACGGTCGTGCCGATGATAAGGCGCGAGAGCGGGAAGACCATGATCATTAAGATGAGGAACGGGATCGAGCGCAGCAGGTTGATGATGACGTTCAGAATGCTCATCAATGCCTTGGGAAGCGGCAGAACGCCGCCCTTCTCCCCCGCTACGAGCAGCACGCCAAGCGGAAGGCCGATGACGACGGCCAGCGCCGTTGACAGCAGCGTCACATAAAACGTCTCCCAGATCGCCTTGGGGAACTGCGTCTGCATGGCGACGGTGAGCTCCGCGATGGAATCCGGGGAAAAGAGATTACTGTACATCGACGCTCGCCTCCTCTACCTGAAGATTTTCAATGCCTCTTAAAAAGTCCATGGCCTGCTCGAACTGCGCATTCGGCACGCCGAGCAGCATGCTGCCGTACACCTCTTCGGAGAGCTTCTGCGTGTTGGCCGAAATGACCGTCGCGCTGATGCCCTCTTCGGTCGCAAGCTGTGCGACGAGCGGAATGGACGTCGTTTTTGCGCTGCGGAAGATGAGGCGGATGCGGCGCTGCTGCTGGGGGTCGGACACGTCGATGTCCGCGCCGCGCGGGAACACGAGGTGGCGCGCCGCCGCGGACTTGGGTGCGGAAAAGACGGTAGAAACAAGGCCCTCTTCCACGACTTCGCCGTCGTCGAGGATCGCAACGTGATTGCAGACCTCCTTCACCACGCTCATCTGGTGTGTGATGATGACGACGGTGATGCCAAGCTTTTTGTTGATGTCGCCGATCAGCTCGAGGATCTGGCGCGTCGTCTTGGGGTCGAGCGCGCTCGTGGCCTCGTCGCAGAGCAGAACTTTGGGGTTCGTGGCGAGCGCGCGGGCGATGGCAACGCGCTGCTGCTGTCCGCCGGAGAGCTGCGCGGGATAGGCCTTGGCCTTATCCTTGAGCCCCACGATGTCGAGGAGCTCCAGCGCCCGCTGTTCGCGCCACTTCTTCTCTCCCCGCAGTCCGGAAAGCTCCATCGGGAAGCAGACGTTATCGAGGCAGTTTCTTTGCATCAGCAGGTTGAAGCGCTGGAAGATCATCGTGATCTCGCGCCGCGCCGCGCGGAGTTGCGCGGGGGTCATCGTGTCCAGACGTTGTCCGTTCACGATGACCTCGCCCTCCGTCGGGCGCTCGAGCATATTGATGCAGCGCACGAGCGTGGATTTGCCGGCACCGCTCATGCCGATGATGCCGTAAACGTCCCCGTCAGGAATGGTCAGGGAGACGTCCTTGAGCGCGTCTACCCGTCCGCCGGCCGTTTCAAAGGTTTTGCTTAGATGCTTCAGTTCAATCAAGAATGCTCCCTCCTTTCTTACTTACTTGGCGCTCAGCGCGTCGAGCGTGGTCTGCTTGCCGCCGTACAGGCCCATGGGCTCGACGTGGATGGCGGCAACGGAGACGATGTGGGTGTTGTTCTCGGCGTTGAAGTCGTCGAGGTAGGGCTTGTGCTGGAAGTAGTTGGCGTCGACAGTGCCGTCTTCGACAACGGTGTTGGGCACGACATAGTCATTATAGACCTGGATGTCGAGGGTGATGTTCTTCTCGGCGAGGATGCTCTTCACGATCTCGAGGATCTCAGCGTGCGGGGTCGGGGAAGCGGCGATGGAGATGGTCTCGCCAGCGAGAGCGTCGTAGTCGACCGTGGCGTCAAAGCCGTCGGTGGGGTTCTCCACGGTGCTGACAACGGAGCCGTCATACTTCTCGTTGATGTAATCGACGACCTGCTGGCTCTCGAGAGCGGCGATCAGGGCAAGGACCTTGGGAGAGGTCTCGTTGCCTTCCTTCACGGCCAGGATGTTGGCGTAAGCGGAGGAGGAGCCTTCGATCACGAGGGAGTCGGCCACGGGGTTCAGGCCCGCGTTGATGGCGTAGTTGGAGTTGATGACGGCGTAGTCAACGTCCTGCAGGATGTTGGGAATCTGCGCAGCCTCGGTCTCGACGATCTCGACGTTGTACGGATTCTCGACAATGTCGTTCTTGGTGGCGGTGATGCCGGCACCGTCAGCGAGCTTGATGATGCCGTTGTCCTGGAGCAGCAGCAGCGCGCGGGCTTCGTTGGTCGTGTCGTTGGGGACGGCGATCTGGATGGTGGTGGCACCGTCGGAGTCATCGCTCTTGGAGCCGCAGCCGGTCAGGGCCAGAGCGGCAGTGAGGACCAGTGCAAGGACAAGTGCGGTCAGCTTGATAGAATGCTTTTTCATCGTTTTGTTCTCCTTACTTATTTTATAATAGCTTCTTTTTGGAACGGACAGACCGCGGGGAGTGTATGCTGTTCGAGCAGTAAAAAACAGCGGGAGGTCATTGACCTTCCGCTGCCGCTTCGCTGTTTTTCTCAGACAGTTTCTGAAAGGAAATGACCATTTTCTCCATGACAAAGCATGCACATGCTGAACATGCGCATCATCGGCATCATCATGCAGTTGGCAGAGTACGAAGTCTTCATGCCAATGGATCCTTTCCTTCGAGCATTCCCCACAGGGTGGGTTCCGTTTCAATGTGCGTATCGTAGCACCGACGATTCCGCTTGTCAACACCAAATGCGCACTTTTGTATGATTTTCCACTTTTTTGGCGTTTTCTGCGGGGTTTTTTATTTATTGCTCCCGTTTTTCAAGCACACGGACGAGGTGAATGAGAAAATCGGTGTCCTCCATGTCGCCCAGCGCTTCGACCGCGCTCTCGCTGTGCGCCTCGATGACGCGCTGGCAGCCGTTGAGACCGAGAATGTCGACAAACGTCGTCTTCCCCTCTTCCCTGTCCGAGCCGATGGGCTTGCCGAACGTCTTTTCATCGCCGATGACATCGAGCATGTCGTCGCGCAGCTGGAACGCGAAGCCGAAGTTGTCGGCGTAGCCGGCCGCGGCCTCCTCCTGCTCCTTCGTGCCGCCCGCCGCGGCCACGCCCATCAGGCACGCCGCGCGGATGAGCGCGCTCGTCTTGCGCAGATAAATTTCCTCGAGCTCCGGCGCGCTGAGGATCTTGCCCTCCCACTCAAGGTCGAGCTGCTGACCGCCGCAGATGCCCTCGTGTCCCGCGGCATTAGCTAAGATCTGCGCGCATTTGAGCGCGCGCAGGGCGGGCAGGTCTGCTTTTAAAATCGTTTCAAACGCCAACGCCTGCAGTGCGTCGCCCGCGAGCGTCGCCGTGCATTCGCCGAAGACCTTGTGGTTCGACGGCTTACCGCGGCGCAGATCATCGTTGTCCATCACGGGCAGATCGTCGTGGATGAGCGAATACGTGTGCAGCATCTCAACGCCGCAGGCCACGGGCAGCGCCTTTTCGACGTCTCCCCCGCAGATGCGGCAGAATTCGAGCACTAAGATCGCGCGCAGACGCTTGCCGCCCGCGGTCAGGCTGTAGTGCATCGAATCGGTCAGCTTGTGATAGCTTGCGCACTGCGTTTCCTCAAGGCAGGCGTCAAGATACTTGTCCACCGCCGGCTTATACTCCGCCATGCGGGCGGAAAACAGCTTTTCGTCCATGGATTACTCCTCCGAAATGAATGGGCTCTCGACCGGCGCGCCGTCCGCGCCCTTAGAGAGCTTTGCGACCTTCTGCTCGGCCTTGTCGAGCATCGCGCCGCAGTCGTGCACGAGCTTCGTCCCCTCTTCAAAGAGCTTGAGGGAATCGGCGAGCTTTGCGTCGCCTTTTTCAAGCGCCGTCACGATCTCTTCGAGACGTGCGATATTGTCTTCAAACGTTTTTGCCATCGTCATTTCCTCCCATGTTGCACGCGTTCACCGTGCAGTTGAGACTTCCCTGCCCGAGCAGTACCTCGATTTTTTCGCCGGCTGCGGCCTCCTGCGCCGCACGCAGAATTTGTCCCTGTTCATTTCGCGCCACGGCGTAGCCGCGGCCGAGGACCTTGAGCGGACTCAGCGCGTCGAGCTTGGACGCAAGCGCTGTAAACTGCTGTGTGCGCTGCGCCATCTGCTGCTGCGCGAGTGCGGCAAGGTTTTTCTGCGTGTAGTCGAGCAGCATCCGCTTGTCGTCGATAAACGCCATGGGGTCTTGCAGCGCACGGCTGCGGGACGTCTTTTCAAACTGCTCGCGCAGGGCTTTCACGCGCTTTTGCTCGCTCTGCACCATGCGCGTTTGCAGCGCGTCGAGCCGGCGGTAAATTTCGCGCTGGTCCGGCACGGCGATCTCCGCCGCGTTCGACGGCGTCGACGCCCGCGCGTCGGCGACAAAATCGGCGATCGTCACGTCTGGCTCGTGCCCGACGGCGGAGATGACCGGAATGTCGGAGGCATAAATCGCGCGCGCCACGCGCTCATCGTTGAACGCCCACAGATCTTCAATCGACCCGCCGCCGCGGCCTGTGATGATGAGGTCGGCGACCTGCCATTTGTTCGCGTAGCGCAGCGCGCCTGCGATCTCCGGCGGCGCCTCCGCGCCCTGCACGCGTACGGGCAGGAGCACGACTTCGCTCATCGGCCAGCGCGCATTCAAAATGCGCAGCATATCATGCACTGCCGCGCCCGCGGACGAGGTGATGATGGCAATGCGCTTGGGATATTTTGGCAAGGGCTTTTTATGTTCTGGGGCAAAAAGCCCCTCCTTGAAGAGCTTTTCCTTGAGCTGCTCGAAGGCGACGTGCAGGTCACCCACGCCCTCGACGCTGAGCTCTGAACAGTAGAGCTGGTACGCGCCGTCGCGCGGGAACACGCCGATGCGGCCAAAGGCGATGACCTTCATGCCGTTTTCCGGGCGGAAGCGGAGCTTCCCCGCCATGCCGCGGAACATCACGCATTTGAGCGCGCTCCCCTCGTCCTTGAGCGTGAAGTAATGGTGCCCGGAGGGATAGAGCTTGTAGTTCGAGATCTCGCCGCGCACGAAAATGGTCTGGAGCTGCGGCACGGCGTCGAGCAGCGCTTTGATGAAATTGTTGGCTTCCGATACGCTGAAGATCATCTGCTCCTGCGCCACGCCGCGTCACCTCTCTCTCAAAACAAAATGAAAAACGGAAGAAAAGCAGAGCGCCTGTCGGTACTCTGCTTTTAAGAGCATTTTTATTCCGCGCTGATCTCGCCGCGAACGAAGCTGCCGAGGATGCCGTTGATGAACTTCACTGTTTCAGGCGTTTCGTACTTCTTGGCAATCTCCACGGCCTCGTTGACGGCCACGCGCGTCGGAATGTCGCTGCGGTAGAGCGATTCGTACATCGCAACGCGCATAATCGCCGAGGCAACGAGCGGGATGCGGTCGAAGCTCCAGCCCTTGGCGTACTTGGCGATGTAGCCGTCCAGCTCCGGCGCGTGCTCGGCAACGCCGGAAACAATAGAGCGGATGTATTCCGCCTGCGCGGCGCCGGGGGCCTTTTCGTAGATGTCGTCCTCGTCCTTGAGCGTGTCGAAGTATTCCTTCGTCAGCCGCTCGTCGAGAAGCTCCTCCACCGTCTTATCCGTAAAGCTCAGTTCATATGCAAGATGCACTGCGATCTCTCGCGCTGTATTGCGAATCATTCTCGTCTGTTCCTTTATCTGTTGATCTTATCTTTCTTTAGTTGAAGCTGATCCCGCCGACGTGGACATTGACCGCGTGGACGTTGTAGCCCGTCATGCCGCTCACGGCGGCGGACACGCTGTCCTGCACCTTGCGCGCGGTCTCGGGGATGGCGTAGCCATAGCGCACCATCAGGTAGACGTCGACGATGATCTCGCCGTCCTTGACCTCAGCGCGCACGCCGCGCAGGCCCTTTTTGCCCGTGAATTGCTCGGTGATCTGTTCGGTCATATTCTGGCACATGGAGCCAACGCCTTCGATCTCGCCGATGGCATCGGCGGCGATCGCGGCGACCACGTCTTCTGCGATGTTGATGCTGCCGTTTTCCTCGGCGCGGGTCAGATACTCTCGATTCTCAGCCATTCAGATATCCTCTCCTTGTTTGTGAATGCTCATATCGAGAGTATTTTATCATCTTTTTCCCAAAATTACAACAGCTAATTTACTTCCATGATCTTGATGCTCTCGGCGCTGAGCCCCGTCTCCTGCTTGACGATGTCCGTGATGCGGGCGATGTCCTCGGTCTGGAGCCCCTCTTCCCCCGTCGAAACGACCACGCTCACGCCGTCTTCGGACATGAAGACGACGCAGTCCTCATAGCCCTTGGCCGTGACCATGTTTTCGATTTGCGCCTCGCTGAGCGTATAGGAAGCGAGCGTTTCGATGCTTTTTGCCGCCTCACTCGCGGTCTCGGCGTCCACGTCCTGGTTTTCGCTTGCCTCCTTCAAGAGCGACAGCGCGCTGTCGCGCGCCTGTTGGCGCGTCAGGCGGGCTGAGGCAAAGTAGTCCTTCCCCTCCGCGTTTGCCGAGACCTCGGCGGCGTCGCTGTCTGTACTCACAAGCTCGGACTGACCTAAGACCTTTGTGGGCTTGTCGACCTTTTCGGCGTACTTTCCATTCAGAAAGATTGCCGCGCAGACAAAGACCAGGATCGTGCCGACCACTGCGTTCCGCTTCCATAATTGCTTCATAGCTGTTTCCTCCCTGCGTTTTGCATAATAAAAATATTGTAGTTTCATGGCGTTCCTTTAACAACGGAGATGCGCTCGGACGAAAGCCCCGTCAGCGCGCTGACGGCCTGCGTCACCTTGAGCTGGACATCCGCGCGGTCTCCGCCCTCGCACACGATGAGCGCGCCGACAAAGCGCGGATAGCGGCTGTGGGTCACGACGACCTCGGCGCTCGTGCCGCTGCCGAGCACGACGGTCTCGGTCTTTCGCGTCTGCTCGTCGACCTCATCCCCTCGGGCTTTGAGCGACGCGGTCTCATCCTGCGCCAGCTCGTAAGCGCCGCCGCCCTCGACCGTCAGCATAAGCGAGAGCTTCCCGACGCCGTCGAGAGACGATAGGATCGTTTCCATCTCGTTTTGCAGCGCCTCGCGGTCGAAATTTTCCGCGGCGGACGGTGTCGCGGAGCCTGAGTCTGCCGCTTTCTCGTTCTGCGGCAGCAGCAACAGCAGCACGCCGAGCAGCGCCGTCAGGAGGACGTATTTGTACTTCTTGATGCCTTGCAGCGCTCTCTGCACGGGCGATGCGTTCACTTCGGTTCGATCCATAGCTGATTCTCCTCTGCAATACCAAGCTCCTGTACGATGTACGCGCTGAGCGCCGCGCTGTTTTCTCCGTACAGTGTGACGCTGTCCGGAAACGGTACGCCGTCGCGTAAAGCGGTCTGCACTTCGGCGCGCACGCTCAGACCTAAGGAGCTGGCTTTGTCCTCAATATATGCCTGCGTCTGCGCAGCTATGCTATCACCGAGCGCACTGTTCTGCTCGGCGTTCAGCGTTTCCTTCAGCGCTTCGACCGCCTCGCGGTAATGACCGCCGTCGAGCTCCGGCAGGTCGAACGTGAGTGAGAGCAGCGGGCGCAGCATCGCAAGCATCAGCACCATCCCGCCGACAAAACGCACGATCTTTTTCATCGCGCCGCCGTCCGTGAGCTGCTGGGCAATGCTTACCAGTACCGCGCAGGCTGTCACGCTTAAAAGCCACGAGCGAAGAAACGTCATACCGTCACCACCATCATCATTGCGACCAAAAGCGATACGAGCAGCAAAAACGCCCCGCCCGCCGTCATCGCCAGCATCAGTGAAAACGCGGAGGAGAGCTGCTCTAAAAACTTGCTGAGTGATTGTGACCCCACCATGCCGCTGAAAAACGCCGCAAGCTGATAAAAAAGATACTGCACCGCCATGCGCAGCAGCGGCACAAGGCACAGCGCCAGCACCGAAAATACGCCCAGCACACCGAGCGTCCCGCGCAGCGTGAGCGCGGCGGCGGCGATGGCCTCCGTCGCGTCGGACAAGATTCCACCGACGACGGGCACCGCGCCGGAGATGACGGTTTTGCCCACCTTGACCGCGAGCCGGTCGGCAGAACCGGCCAGCAGGTTCGAGACCGACAAAAATGCGGTAAATACGATCAGAATCGCGCTCAAGCCCCACGAGAGCAGCTTGCCGATGCCCTTGGAGAGCAGCGATAAGCGGCTCTGTTCCAAAAGCGCGCCCGCGGCCGCCGTGCCGATCATGCAGTAGAGCACCGGCACGAGCACATCGCGCATCAGCGAAAGAAAGATGTCGCTCAGCATCAGTGCGCCGACCTGCCAGACGCTTGCCGAGCCCACACAACCCCCGCCCGCCATCGCTGCGGCGATCGTCGGCAGCAGGAGCTTTGCCATCACCGAAAGCTCGTCCATCGTCTCGACGCCAAGGCCGATGAGCGCGCTTAAGTCCCCTGCCGAAAGCGCCGCCGCGCCCAGCACGCCGAGATAGCCCGCGTATCGCGTGGGCGTCTCCCCCACGCTCTCCGCCGTGCTCTCGACGAGCCCGCACAAGAGCGAGAGCAGCATCAGCGCCATCGCGCCGCGCAGGGAATTTGCCACCGCATCCTGCAATGCCGCGCGAAAGTGCGAAAAAAGGTACTGTCCGCCGCGCAGGAGCAGATCATCCCCCGCCTCGGTGTTGTCGATGAGCTCGCGCGGCACGACGTCGTCCAGTCCTGACGGCAGCTCAAGCGCTGACGCGCTCACGCAGAGCAGCAGCGCGGCAAAAAGAAAGCAGGGCAGCCTTTTCATAGAAATCCCTCCACCATCTCGAGCAGGGCTTCCATCAGCGGCAGCGCGCAGACAAGCGCGCACAGCGTCCCCGCCGCGGCGAGCAGGCTCGACAGCGCGCTCTGCCCCGCATCCGCGCACAGCGCACAGGAAAAGCGCGCCACCAGCGCGATGGCTGTGACCTTGACGACCGGCACGAACAGCATGAGCGGCAGATCCGTGAGCGATAGCACCCGCTCGCAGAAGTCAAAGAGGTCGGAGAGCGCGGGCAGCAGCATCGCGCAGCCGACGAGCACCGCCGCGAGCAGCAGCAGAAGCGAGAGCGCTTCGTCGCTTTTTTTGAGCAGCGCTGTGACGGCGCTCACGCACAGGCTCAGCGCCGCAAGCTTGATGAGCAGCTCCATCTTAAAACCCAAACAGGCTCTTGATGAGATCAAAGAGCGAGCTGATCTCCCGCACGAGCAGCATCATCGTCGTGATGAGACCAGCCAGGCTTACGAGCATTGCCTGATCCGGACGGTCCGAGCGCACGAGCAGCTGATTGAGCACGGCGACGACGATGCCCACCGCTGCGATCTTAAACACGAGGTCAATATCCATAGACGTCTTCCTTATGTAAAGCGTTTATCCTTTTCAATAACGTTATAGCAGCAGAATACAGAGCATTGCCCCGCCTCCGAGGCACAGTGCCGCCGTGATGCGGCCCGTTTTGCGCTCCCTTTGCCGCAGCTCATCTTCAAGGCGCGAGAGCTCGCTTGCCGCGAGCGTCAGCGCGGCGCAGACGCTTTCCTCATCCCCGCCGAGCGCGTGTCCCAGCGCCGATACAGTCTCCCGCTCCCGCGCGGCGATGGGCATAGTCTTTGCGGCGTGCTCCCATGCAGAGGCAAGCGGTTCGCCGCGCGCAAGATTGGCGGTCACACCTTCAAAGAAGCCCGCGGCTTCCGGTTCGCAGCTCAAGTGCCGCAGCAGCGCGGGCAGCGGCGTCAGTGTCAATCGGACGGCGCTCTCGAGTGCGAGAAACGCACCGGAAAGCGCGCGAAGCGTCCTTTGCCGCAGTAAAGTACGTAAATGGAAACTCCTTTGCAGCCACAGCGCCGCACCGAGGATCAGCACGCTGCCCGTCAGTCGGAGCATGGTAGGTCACCCACTTCGTAAGAACGTGCACCGCCGTTCGAGCGGATGACGATGCAGCGGCGAAACACCCTCGCGCGCAGAAGCTCCCGCCAGAGCGGCTTCTGGTGCAGCTCGTCAACGCTCGCGGCGTGGATGCTCGCGAGCAGCCCGACGCCGCAGTTCGCGGCCAGGCACATTGCGCGGATATCCTCCTCCGCCGTGATCTCATCGACCGCGATGACCTGCGGGTTCATGCCGCGCAGCACCATCGGGATGCCGACGGCCTTTGGGCAGAGCGAGAGCACGTCCGTGTGGTTGCCGAGCTCCATCTGCGCTCGCCCCTTGCAGCACACGGCGAGCTCGCAGCGCTCGTCGATGACCGCCACGCGCAGCGCGCGGTGTTCGGCATCCCCGAGCGACAGCACGCGGATGAGGTCACGCAGCAGCGTCGTTTTCCCGCCGCCGGGCGGCGAGAGAATGAGCGTGCTCAAAAACCGCCCGTCAGCGCTGAAGAGCTGCGGCGCAATGTCGCTCCCGAGCCCGATGTGCTCGCACACGATGCGCAGCGCGAGCGACGAAATGTCCTTCAGATTGCTCACCTCGCCGTCGCGCACGACGGCGCTGCCGCACACGCCGAGGCGGAACCCGCCCCGCAGCGGCAAAAAGCCCTGCCGCAGTGTTTCGATGCAGGCATAGCGCGAATACTCCGTCACCGCGCCGAGCATTTGTTCGAGGTCTTCCGCCGTCACGAGCGACGCACGCCCGTCCGGCGCGGCATTCAGCTCGCCCTCCAGTGTCAGCACCGTCAGCGGGTGCATCACGCGAAGGCGCAGCTCCTCGACGCGCTCTTTCTGCTTGTCCGGCAGCGACAGGGCGAGACTTTTGAGCCGGTGCGGTAAAAACTCGCACGATTGTTCGTAGCGATAGATCCGTTCCAGACGTTCCACCGTTCCCACTTCCCTTCTTTGGTGTTAGTCCAATCTATGAGGCGGTGGACACGCTTATGCCGGTTTGTCCCGTTTCGGGCAAAAGAAAAAACGGGGAAATTCCCCGTTTTTTCGCGCTTGATTTTTTACTGGTTACCGCAGGGGCACGCGCAGCCGCAGCCACCGTTGGGCATTGCTGCGGGCGGGAAGAAATCGTCCATCGGGAACTCCACCGCATCGAAGACCTTGCACGGGTCCTCGCAGCTGCAGTCGCCGCCGGCAAGCGTGCACTCGTTGGACGGAATGCAGTAGTCGTACACGGGGATGAGAAGCTGCGTGTCGCGCTCTAAGCGCACGGTCGAAAACTGGCCGAGCGAGATGCACACGCGGCGAATCGCGGACTCGTCGAAGATGATTGGCTCGTCGAATGCTGCCAGAATGCCCGCGGGCACGCCGCCGAGCGTACCGCGGTCACAGCCGCAGCGGCAGTTGCAGTTGTCGGCAAAGTGCGCGCACAGCAGCATCGGGTCGACGACCTCGACAACCGCGGTCGGGAGATTCGCCGTCAGGTTCAGCGGCGCATCAATGGCGTTCGCCTCGGGGATGGAAGAGTAGATCTTCGCGCCGCTCTCGCTGCCAAAGAGCACGACGCGCTTGTCAAAGGTCGCAAGACCTTCAATCTCGGTGTAGCGCGTGCTGCCGTTGAGCGCCTGTAAGGTGATGCGGTAGAAAAAGTGCATGTCGACGGTGTAGTACCCGCGGTTGAAGTTCACGGGCTCGACGTCGACAAACGTGTAGATGAGCTCGGCGCTGCCGCCGCGTAGCCCCTGCGCCGTGCTCAAAACGCTCTGCGCCGTGGCCGTGGGGTAAAAGCGCAAATCCTCAATGCAATCCTTGTCGCGGCAGGATGAATAGATCTTTTTCGTATGAATACAGACCGCCTCGCGCGCGCCGTTCGCACCGCCGACGGGGCCTGCTGCTACTTTATCAGCCATAAAGCAAGAATACCTCCTATTTTAAGTACTGGAAAGTCGGGCGCGACCGCGCCTTTCTTTCACCCCAGTCTATGCCGCGCGCGAAAATGGGTGTGCCGCGTTCTTGGTGTTTTTGAAAAAGACCTATACAAGCGAAAAAAGGTGTGCTATACTAAATATAGTTTTTGACCGACTGATACCGACAACTTTTTGTGGTATTGGCAGTCATTTTGTGGTATGATCGCTGTAAATTCACCCGAGGAGGTGCGCTATGGGGCGCGTTGGTTTTATCCAGGACAAACTGGAGATCAAATTTCTCATTCTGTATGTTGCTGCCCGGCTCATCGAGCCGGTCCCGTTCGAGGCCATGCAAGAGCTGACGATGTGCGACGACGGCATCGACTTTTTTGACTTTTCCGAATGCCTGAGCAATTTGGTCGAGTCGCAGCATTTGACGCTTTCAGACGACGGGCTCTACGCCATCACGGAAAAGGGCCTGCACAACGGCGCGATCTGCGAGTCGAGCCTTCCCTACTCCGTGCGCCTGCGCGCCGACAAGAACATCACGATCTTCAACCAGAAGCTCAAGCGCCGCGCACAGATCCAGTCCGACATCGCGCCGCGCCGCAACGGGACCTACACGGTCACGCTCGCGTTCAACGACGACGAGAGCCAGCCCATCTTGAAGATGGAACTCATGGTTCCCAAGGAGGTCATGGCCAAGGATCTCGCCGAGCGCTTCCAGAAAAATCCCGAGCAGCTCTACACCGGCGTTTTGAACACGCTCTTCTCCGAACCCGACGAGGGAAAATAACATACATATCAATATGCAAAAAAGAGACAGCCGTTCGGCTGTCTCTTTTTTGCTTCAATCTTCGCTTTTCTCCTCCTGCGTCTCATGCAGCAGTTCTTCGACCGGTATGCCGTAGAGCTTCGCGAGCGCGCAGAGATTCGACGTGCTGGGGTCGGACGTGCCGTTCTCCCATTTGCTGACCGCCTGACGGCTGACGCCGAGCGTCTCGGCAACGAATTCCTGCGTCATCTGTTTTTCCGTCCGGTGCGCCTTGAGCGCCTCGCCGAGCGAGCGGCAGACGGCCTTCTTCTCCTCGCGCACGTCTTTGGACTTGATGTACTTTCGCAGCGCCTTGACGAGCAGCACGAAGAGGTAGATGATCGCGCCGTAGATCGCAAGCGCGATTGGGAATAAGATTAGAGTGAGTTGCATAGTTGTTCTCCTTTTCGTTTGATGCGCTCATCATAGCGAAAAGCAGCGGTTTCCTCCACCAACTATCGCGCAACTTCGCGTTGCGATGGGCAGATTTTCACTTTACCACAACGTTTTCCTTGCCGAAGCGCTCTTCCAAGTCGCTCACAAGCGAGGTGTGCAGGTCGCAGGTCGTGCCGATGAGCTTGCCGGTATCAAGCACGCGGATGCGGACGTTGTTCTCTTTTCCCTCGAACATATAGAGGATTTTGCGGAGGATCGCCATCTCCGGCCCGTCAACCGACGGCAGGCGCAGATAGAGCGTCTGCCCCGTCCGCTGCTGCTGCTGCTGCTGCTGTGGCGCCTGCGCAGGCGCAACCGTTCCCGTCGAAAAATTGGCGTTCAGTGGACGGGCAAAGTCACACATGAGCTGCGGTGCCTTTTCATCGCGCACGGACAGCGTGCCCGTGACATAAATGACCTGTCCCTCCTGTAAGTAGCTTCCGTACTGCTCGAGCGCGCGCGTGAAGCAGAGCATTTCGATGGCTCCCGTGCCGTCTTCGAGCGTCACGTAAGCCATGAGGGTATTTTTCTTCGTCATCTTCGTCTTGCTCGCGGTCACAACACCGGCGAGTGAAATTTTCTGCCCGTCGGAGAACGTCGTCGGCCCCGCCTCCTGCGCAAAGTCCTCCATCACGCGGCCGATAGCGGCCGCACCGGACGAGCGGACGAGCGAGCGGTAGGCGTCCATCGGATGGCCCGAGAGGTAAAGGCCCGTCGTGGCCTTTTCCATCGCCATGAGCTCCTGCGGCGTGAACTCGGGAATGTCGGGCAGGACGAGCGCGGCCTGCTGCGCGGTCTCCGCGCCCATGCCGAAAAAGTCGATCTGCCCCTCCACGTTCGTGCGGTTGCCCTCGGCGATGCCGTCCATCACCTTTTCGTAGACAGCGATGAGCTGCGAGCGCTTCGCGCCCGTCGAATCGAACGCGCCTGCGCGGATCAGGTTCTCGACCGCACGCTTATTGATCTCCATACCGTCCATACGGCGGCAGAAATCCTGAAAGTCGACGAACGGGCCGTTGAGCTCACGCTCCTGCATCATGCGCAGGATCAGCCCGCGGCCGATGTTCTTGATGGCGACGAGGCCGAAGCGGATGCCCTCGGGCTCGACCGTGAAGCGGTCGGCGGAATGGTTGACGTCCGGCGGCAGGAGCTTGATGCCGCACTCGCGGCACTCATTGAAGTATTCGCCCACCTTGTCGGACGAGTCGAGCACACTGGATAGAAGCGCCGCCATGTATTCTTTCGTATAGTGGCACTTGAAGTATGCCGTCTGATACGCGACGACCGCATAGGCCGCGGCGTGCGCCTTGTTGAACGCGTAGTTCGCGAAGGCGTAAATTTCCTCGTAAATTTCCTGCGCGGCCTTCTCGTCGATGCCGTTTGCCACGCAGCCGGAGATATTGCGCGCGGGATCGCCGTGCAGAAACGCCTCGCGCTCGCGCTCAATGTCCTTGACCTTCTTCTTGCTCATCGCGCGGCGCAGCATGTCTGCCTGGCCGAGCGAGTAGCCAGCGAGCTGCTGGAAGATCTGGATGACCTGCTCCTGATACACGATGCAGCCATAGGTGATCGACAGGATCGGCTCAAGCTGCGGAATGAGGTATGTGACCTTTTTCGGGTCGTGTTTGCAGGCAATGAATTTCGGAATGGACTCCATCGGCCCTGGACGGTAGAGCGCGATCAGAGCCGTGATGTCTTCGATGTTCTGCGGCTTCAGGCTGACGCACACGCCCGTCATGCCGCTCGATTCGAGCTGGAAGACGCCCGCCGTCCGCCCCGCGGCCAGCATTTCGTAGGTCGCGGCGTCATTTTCAGGAATACCGGCAAGAGTAAAGTTTTTATCCTTTTCACGGATCGTCTTGACTGCGTCATCCAGAATCGTGAGGTTGCGCAGGCCAAGGAAGTCCATTTTGAGCAGGCCGAGCTCTTCGAGCGTCGTCATCACGTACTGGCAGACGATCGTGTCGTCGTTGCGCGCGAGCGGGACATAGTCGACGACAGGCCGCTTCGTGATGACCACGCCGGCGGCGTGCGTCGAGGCGTGGCGCGGCATGCCTTCAAGGGCGCGTGCCGTGTCAATGAGCTTTTTCACCTGCTCGTCGCCCTCGTACTTTTCGCGCAGCTCGCGCGAGATGCGCAGCGCGTCGTCGAGCGTGACGTGCGGCCCTGCGGGAACGAGCTTGGCGATGACGTCGCAGTCGGCATAGCTCATATTGAGTGCGCGTCCCACATCGCGGATAACGCCGCGCGCGGCCATCGTACCGAACGTGACGATCTGGGCGACATGATCGTCGCCGTACTTGCGGCGGACGTAGTCCACAACCTCGCCGCGGCGCGTATCGCCGAAGTCCATATCGATATCGGGCATCGACACGCGCTCGGGGTTCAAAAAGCGCTCGAAGAACAGGCCGTATTTCATCGGCTCAATGTCTGTGATCGACAGGCAGTACGAAACGATACTGCCCGCCGCGCTGCCGCGGCCCGGACCGACGGGGATACCGACGCTCTTGGCGTAGCGCACAAAGTCGGAGACGATCAAAAAGTAGTCGACAAAGCCCATGCGCTCGATCATGTTCTGCTCGTATTCGAGCTGCGCGCGCTGCTTGTCCGTCCCTTCGCCATAGCGCTGGGCGAAGCCGTCGGCGCAGAGCTTTTTGAAGTATGTGAGCGAGGTGTAGCCCTCCGGCACCTTGAATTCCGGCAGATGATACTTGCCGAACGTGAATTCCAGATTGCAGCGCTCGGCGATCTTGCCGGTGTTCTCGATCGCCTCGGGATAGTCGGGAAACAGAGCCGCCATCTCCTCGGTCGAACGAAGATAGAAGCGCTGCGGCTCATAGCGCATGCGGTTTTCGTCGTCCACGGTCTTGCCCGTCTGGATGCAGAGCAAAACATCGTGCGCGTAGGCATCTTCTTTTCGAAGATAGTGCGCGTCGTTCGTCACGACGAGCGGGAGCCCCGTCTCCTCGTGCAGGCGCAGGATGCCCTTGTTGACGATGGACTGATCGCGGATGCCGTGGTCCTGCAATTCAAGATAAAAGTGCTCGGGACCAAAGATTTCAGACAGTGTCAAGGCATATTCCTTGGCACCGTTGTAGTCGCCATTGCGGAGCCTTCTCGGGATCTCACCGGCGAGACACGCCGAGAGCGCGATGAGGCCCTTGGAGTGCTCGCGCAGAAGATCCAGGTCGATGCGCGGCTTGATGTAAAAGCCCTCGACGTGCGCCATTGAGACGAGGTAGGAAAGATTCCGATAGCCCTCCTCATTCTCGCACAGCAGCACGAGATGGCGGGCCTCGCTGTCGAATTCGTGCTGCTTGTCAAAGCGCGTGCGCGGGGCGACGTACACCTCACAGCCGATGATGGGCTTGATGCCCTCGGCCTTGCAGGCGCGGTAAAAGTCGACCGCGCCGTACATCACGCCGTGGTCGGTGATGGCGCAGGCGGTCTGCCCCATCGACTTGACGAGCTTGGGGAGGTCGCGGATACGGCACGCGCCGTCGAGCAGGCTGTATTCGGTATGGACATGTAAATGGGCAAACGACATGGCGCGCTCCCTCCTATTCGTTCTCTTCTTTTTTTGCGATCTCCATGAGCTTTCGAATGCGGTGATTCAAACACGACTTCGTCAGCGGCGGGTCGAATGTCGCCGCCAATTCTGAAAGCGTCAGCTCTGGCTGAAGTAACCGCGCGACAGCGACCTCCTGCAATATGACGGGCAGGTCGTTGATCGCACCGGACTCGGTCAAGCGTGTAAAGGCTTCCACCTGTTCACGTGAGGCCAGCACTGCTTTGTCAAGGTTGGCCGCGTCGCAGTTTACGCGCCGGTTCACGGTGTTTCGCATTTCCTTTTCGATTTTGGCCGACATGATCTCAAGCGCGCGCCCCGGCGCGCCGATGAGCGTCAGCAGGTCTTCGATATGGGTGCTGCTCTTAAAATATGTAATGAGGTTATTCTGCCGCATGACATTTTTCGGCTCAAAGCCCATATCGCGCAGCAGCGCCTCGACCTCGCGCCCCGCCTGCACGTGCGAGGTCGCAAGCTCTAAGTGATACCGCTTTTGCGGGTCGGTCACGCTGCCGCCGGACAAAAATGCCCCGCGCAGGAACGACGCCCGACAGCACTCTTCTTCAAGCAGCGCAAAGTTCAGGTGCAGCGCAAAATGCGCCCGGCGATCGTAGCCGAGCGCGCGCCAGATCGTGTCGAGCTTGTCCTCCTGCGTGATGCGGAAGACGAGCTTGCCGCCGTCCTTCGACTTGTCAGGGAGTTCGTCAAAGCGCAGGGAAAATGCCTTTTGGAAAAGCTTTGAGAGCCGCGCGGCGAATTCGTCATTTTCCGTGACGATGCGCACTTCGTTTGCGGTGAATGCGCTGGCGTACAGCAGCACGCCGCAGCCCTCGGCCACGGCGCAGCAGCTCCGGTTGATCGGAACCTTGCAGAGCTCCGCTTTTACGTCATAGGCGAACGACATGCCGCCACCTTCTTTCGTTTCAAAAACTTGCTTCAGCCGCGCGTGATGTCGCGGTGATTTTCAAACGCGGGATAGCCCAGGGCCGTGAGGTAGGACGCGATGCAGCGCGCGACGGACACGCTGCGGTGGTGCCCGCCCGTGCAGCCGACGGCGATGACGAGCGTGCTCTTCCCTTCCTCTGCGTAGAGCGGAAGCAGGAATGAGAGCATTCCCTCGAGTTTGTCGATAAACGTCTTCGTCTGCGGGAACGAGAACACGTAGTCATAGACCTCACTGTCCATGCCAGTCTTGTGCTTGAGCTCCGGCACGTAAAAGGGATTGGGCAAGAAGCGCACGTCGAATACCAGGTCGGCTTCCAGCGGGATGCCGTATTTGAAGCCGAATGAGACGACGTTCACGCTCAGCTTGCCGCGCGCGCTCTTGTCGCCAAAGAGACCGTAGAGCTCATTTCTGAGCTTGGCTGCGGGCATGAGCGTCGTGTCGATGACAAAGTCGGCGTGCTCGCGCAGCGGGCGCAGCAGCTCCTGCTCGCGGTGCATCGCCTGCTCGATGGTCATGCCGTCAGACATCAGCGGATGGCGGCGGCGCGTCTCCTTGTAGCGCTTGATGATGGTCTCAAGGTCCGCCGTGACGAACAGCAGCCGGCAGATATCGCCGCCCTGCTTGAGCCGCTCCATTGCGTCTAAAATCCCCTGAAAGTTGCCGTTGCCCGAGCGGATGTCGCTCACGAGCGCGACGCGGTCATAGCGGCCGTCGCTCTGCGCGCAGAATTCGGCAAATTTCAAAATGATGTCCGCCGGCACGTTGTCCACCGTGTAGTAGCCCATGTCCTCCAGATACGTGGCGGCGCTGGACTTGCCCGCGCCGGACAGACCGGATATGATCAGAATTTCCATCGTTGTCTCTCTTTCTATTTACCGGATGATCTTGACCTCCGGCTCCAGCATCACGCCGTGCGCGTCGTAAACAGTCTTCTGCACCTTTTCGATGAGCGCGAGCACATCGGCGCAGGTCGCGCCGCCGACGTTCACGACGAAGCCCGCGTGCTTGCTTGATACCTCTGCCCCGCCGACGCGGCAGCCTTTGAGGCCGCAGCCCTCGATCAGCGGGCCCGCGTAGTAGCCGGTCGGGCGCTTGAACGTGCTGCCCGCGCTCGGCAGCTCGAGCGGCTGGCTCGCCTTGCGCCGCGCCATCAGATCGTCCATCTTTGCCTTGATGGCGTCCGGATCACCCGATTCGAGCTTGACCTTCGCGCCGAGGACGATGCCCTCGCCCGCGGAAAACACGCTGTGGCGATAAGAAAAATCCAGCTCCGCAGGTGTTAAAACCTTCACGCCGTCGGGATACAGCGCCGTCACTTCGGTGACAACGTCCTTGAGCTCGCCGCCGTAGGCGCCTGCGTTCATCACGACGCCGCCGCCAAGCGTGCCGGGGATGCCGTGGGCAAATTCCAGGCCCGTCAGGCCGTTTTTCCATGCGAACAGCGCGAGCTTCGCGAGCGACACGCCTGCGTCCGCTGCGATCTCGCCCTCGTCCGTCAGCTCAATATGAGAAAGCTCGGCGGACGTGTCGATGACCACAGTGTCAAGGCCCTTGTCGGCGACGAGCAGGTTCGTGCCGTTGCCGATCAGCAGCGGCTTGACGCCTGCGTCCTGCAAAAAGCCCATCAGCACAACGAGCTGCTCGCGCGTTTTCGGAAAGGCCATGCGTTTGGCCGGCCCCCCGATGCGGAACGACGTATGCTTTGCCATCGGCTCATCTGCGGCCCATTTGAGGTCGGGCAGATAGTCATGGATCTGGCGGTCGAGTGCGGTTTCCCAAGACATAGATGTTCCTCCGTTCACGGATTCTGGTTTTTCAGCTCATTTTCGCGGGTCACGCGGTCAATGTGGCCGTCGATCTGCGCGGCGAATTCGCGCGCGGAGTTGAAGCCGTGCTTCTTCTGGCGGTTGTTCATCGCTGCCAGCTCCACGATCGCGGCGAGGTTACGGCCCGCACTGACGGGAATGGTGATCTGCGGCACGGGCACATCAAGGATGGTCGTGTCGTTTTCGTCGAGACCCAGACGGTCATAGAATTTGTCATCCTCCCACTTTTCAAACTGGATGACAAGGTCGATCTGCGTCGAATCCTGCACTGCACCCACGCCGAAGAGCTTTTCCACGTCGATGACGCCAACGCCGCGCACCTCAAGGTAGTTGCGGATGAGCTCAGGCGCCGTGCCCGAGAGCGTTGAGCCGATGCGCGTGATCTCGACCGCGTCGTCGGCGACGAGGCGGTGGCCGCGCTTGATGAGCTCGATGGCCGTCTCACTCTTGCCGATGCCGCTGTCGCCGAGGATCAGCACGCCCTCGCCGTACACGTCGACGAGCACGCCGTGGCGTGTGATGACGGGCGCGAGCGCGTGGTTCAGGTAATCGATCGTCATGGCGGTGAACTCGACGGACGTGTACTTCGTGCGAAGCAGCGTGCGGCCGTGCTTCTGTGCCATCTCAAGGCACTCAGGGAAAACATCTAAATTGCGCGAGATGACCAGTGCCGGGATCTCATAGCAGAACAGGTCCTCGAAGCGCTTGCGCCGCTCCTCGGCCGAGTAGCCGCGCAGGAACGTCACCTCACTCTTGCCGATGATCTGCAATCTTCTCGGATCAAAATAATCGAAAAAGCCGATGAACTGGAGGCCGGGGCGGTTGACGTCCGTGATGGTCAAGATCTCGGTGTCGTAATCCGTGCCCTTGTTGATGACCTCCATCTGAAATTTTTCTACGATGTCCTTTACGCGGACGGAGCGATTGGTATTCATAGTTCCCTCCATGCAGGCCTTGGCCCGCGTGATAAAATACACTTTAATTATAATCGCTGCCCCCCTTTTTTACAAGCGAAAACGCCCTGCCGCGCCACGCTTTTTTCGCATTTGCGCCGCGAGCGGAAAAATTACAGATTTTTTCATCTTTTTTGAAAATAGTACTTGCATTTTGTGATGCAATCTGTTATAGTATCAACTGCTTGTGAAAGACCAAGCCTTGATTTGACTACAGCAAGGAGGTGCAACGGATGGCAAAGTGCGAGTTTTGCGACAAGGGTGTTGCGTTCGGTATCAGAGTTTCCCACTCTCACCGTCGTTCCAATCGTCCCTGGAAGCCCAACGTCAAGCGCGTGAAGGCTATCGTCAATGGTACGCCCCGCCATGTCTATGTTTGTACCCGCTGTCTGCGTTCCGGTAAGGTTACCCGCGCGATCTAAGCGACCAAACAGATTAGAAGCACTGCGAAAGCAGTGCTTCTTTTTTTGCCCAGATAACCGCTAAAATACTTGTGTTCCTATCTCTCTTTCAATATAATGAATCATATGGCAGGGATTCACCGAACCGGAAGCTATGGGGGTGTTATTTTGATAAAAAAATTTGTCCAATACCTGCTCACGCCAATTCCCTTTCTCCTAACTTTTGTTACACCAATTCTATTCTTCCTCATCAGCCGCAAATATGTCTGGCTCAGCATCCCGTTGACCGTGCTTGTCGAACTGCTCGTCAATTGGAGAAATTTTACCTATTATGAATCGCGCGGCCTGATGATCTCGGTAACTCTGTTTCAGCTCGCTATAATGGCGGTCGTCATCATCCTGTTGAGATCAGCTTTTACGAAAAAGAAAACATAGCCTTTTGTAAAAAGCCTCACAGCGTTTTTACCTGCAAGGGATACTCGGCATCCATAAAGCAGCAAAGCTGTTAACGGCTGCCCAATCGTGTCGTAGCAGTACAAAGTCGAATTGTCCACTATTAGCGAACAACCAGAGTACAGAACGCAGAGAATCCTTTTCGAAAAAAGCCGCCCATCGGGCGGCTTTTCCTTATTGATGTGCATCACAGCGGTTTGCTGTACATTTCCTCGACCGCGCCCAGGGCGGGACGCCTCCTTCCACTCGGCTCAAAGCCGAACGATTTATAGAATTGAATCGCCCGTGTATTGTTCTCGAACACCCAGAGCACGAGCTTTTCATATCCTGCTTTTTTGACATCTGCAAGCACACGTTCCATCATTGCTCGACCGTATCCCTTGTGCCAGTTTTCCTGAAGGGAATGAAGGCAGATCAACTCAGCATAGCCCGCCATGTTTGCGTCCCGCGCAACGCTCCACCAAGCGATGCAGCGCGGCTTGCCATCCAATTCCATAAGGTAACCGTTCCCGAACCCTTCATCCAAAATCCGACGATAGATTGCGGCAGTCGATTCCAGCGCGGTACATTCTGCAAGGATATCTGCGGGAACGATCTCCCGGAATGCTGCCTTCCAGCTTTCCGTCTGCACATAGGCAAGACTATCTTCGTCGCCAGGCCGCACATTTCTGATTTGCTCCATCGTTATCCCCTAAAAACGTAATCTGCTTTTAACTTTTGACCCAGTATAGCAGGAACGTGGATGGTGTGCAAGCATTTGAATAAAAAGGAGCACTGCTGAATCAGTGCTCCCATAAATCCATCGCCATGTACTTTTTCGTTTCTTTGAAGGAGAGCTTTTCATAAAGGTGCAGGGCGGTTTCGTTGTTTGAGAGCACCTTGAGCTCGATGCGGCAGACGCCGCTCTCCGCTGCAAAGGACTTGAATGCAGAAATGAGCTGTGCGGCACAGCCTTTCCGGCGGTATGTCTCCTCAACATACAGTGCATCGAGGATCGCAATCGGCTTTGCAAGCATGCCGGGAATTTCGTAGAGAAAACCGTATAAGAAGGCGATGATCTCTCCTTCGCCTTCGATCAGCAGGAGCTTGTGGCCCTCCAAGCCAATCCGGTCGAGATAATTATCGGTGACGACATACGAACCATTCAAATTAGAATCGCACTGCGCCTCATCATGGATGAGCTTTGTCAGCAGCTCGTCTAAACGAGCTGCATCTGCAGGGGTGGCATCTCTTAACTTCATATGTTGTTGCTCCTTCCTTTATTTTTCCGCGTGAAACTGCCGCATCTTCTCGTTGAGTTTATTGTAGATATGCTCGCGAAACCATTTTTCGCTGCTGGCTTCCACCGCGCCCTCGGGCGTGAACCATTTCACGCCGCTGTTCTCGTCGGGCTTGACCGTGAGCACGTTCGTGTCGTCCGCGATGAGAAGATACGTGACGTTCAGATGCAGGTGCGAGGAGACGTACTTCCCGCGCTTCATGTGGCCGTCGACAGTCAGCACCTCGAGCGAGAAAATGTCCTCGCTTGCTGGACGGACGTTTTTCACGCCGCTCTCCTCGCGGACCTCCTTGAGCGCGACGGCGAGCAGATCCTCGTCTCCGTCGGCGTGTCCGCCGAGCCACGACCACGAATCGTAGATGTTGTGATACGCCATCAGCACGCGGTCGAAGCGCTCGTTCACCACCCAGGCCGACGCCGTCATGTGCGCCAGTGCATTTTCCCGCGTAAACACATCCTTAAACGCGCGCAGACAGTCGAGAATCAATCCCCTATCCCGCTCCTCCTGCTCATTGTAAGGCCGGTAATTCTCAATTTGCGTCAAAATATCCATCGTTACCCTCAATATATTTTTTCGCGCCCGCAGGCGCAAAAGCCTCGCAGAGTTTGCGCCGCGCACGGCGCAAATAATCTTAATTGTTTTCCGCCGCGACATGCGCGTGGCGGAAAACACTTCTCAGCCCGCAAACGTGCGCGCCTACGGCGCGTGCGCTGCCGCGGGCTGCAATCTTACTCAAAAAAGCGGCCCAAGGGCCGCTTTTTTGAAATAATCATAACCAGCTGCAATCGCTTTCCTTCTTCGGCGTGCGGCTCATCAGAACGCCGATGAGCGGCGCGGCGCTCTTGCCCTCGTAGAGGACCTCGTACACCGCCGTCGAGATCGGCATTTCCACGCCATAGCGCTGCGCGAGCTCATGCGCGCTGCGCGCAGCATAATAGCCCTCGACGACCGCGCCGACCTCATCCATGGCCTCCTGTGCGCTCTTGCCCTGGCCGATGAGAATGCCCGCGCGATGGTTGCGTGAGTGCATCGATGTACACGTGACGATGAGATCGCCCATGCCGGCAAGACCGGCGAGCGTCTCCTTGCGCCCGCCCATGCACTCGGCCAGGCGCGAGATCTCACTCAGCGCGCGGGTGATGAGCAGCGCACGGGTGTTGTCGCCCATGCCGCAGCCGTCGCTGATGCCGCAGCACAGTGCCGCGACGTTCTTGAGCGCGCCCGCAAGCTCCACGCCGACGACGTCGTCGTGCGTGTAGACGCGGAAGACCTCGTTCATGAACGCGCGCTGCACGGCCTCGGCGCTCGCCTGATCGGCGGACGCCGCCACACAGCCCGTCGGCAGACGGCGCGCGACCTCCTCGGCGTGCGAGGGGCCGGAGAGCACTGCGATACGATAGCCCTCGCCGCATTCCTGTGCGATGATCTCGCTCATGCGCAGGTGCGTTCCGCGCTCAATGCCCTTCGTGAGCGAGACGAGCAGCGTGCCTTTTTTCAGGTGCGGCGCAGCCTCATGCGCAACAGAGCGCAGTGCAAACGACGGCGACGCGAAGACGGCCATCTCCGCATTTTGGAGCACCGCTAAGTCGCTCGTGACGGCGATGCGCTCGGGAATGCGCACGCCTTTGAGCAAAGGATTTTCCCTTGTCTTATCCAGCAATTCCGCCTTTTTCGGGTCGTGCGACCAGAGCGCGACAGTATGGCCGTTGTCGGATAACAGCATCGCGGCGGCAGTACCCCAGCCGCCCGAGCCAAGCACTACAATGTTCATTCGTCCTCCCCCGGCTTGGGCGCGTTCACATGGAAATGGAACTTGCTCTCCGTACCGCTTAAGAGTCTTTTGATGTTGCTGCGGTGCGCCCACAGCACAAGAAGCGAAATGCACGTGCCGAGCACTGTGCAGGCCGTGTTATGGAACACGAAATACGTGGTAAACGGCAGGCTGACCGCCGCGGCGACCGAGCCGAGCGACACATAGCGCGTCGTGAGCCACAGCACGACAAACGCGCCCCAGCCGACGAGCGCGATGCGCCAGTCGAGAAGCAGCAGCAGCGTGCCGCTGCACAAAATGCCCTTGCCGCCCTTGAAGCCATAAAACACCGGAAACATATGGCCGATGACGCAGAACAGCGCACCGAAATACTTGCCCGCGGCGCCCCAGCCGAGAAGATAGCCCAGAAAATAATTGCCCAGCAGCACCGCGCCGACGGCCTTGAGCATGTCGAACGCGATGACCATGGGCGCACACTTTGCGCCGTAATTGCGGTAGAAATTTGTCAGGCCCGCGTTGCCGCTGCCGTGGCGGCGCACGTCGTCATGGTAGAAAATGTGCGACGTTGCGATCGCGCCGTTGATGCAACCCAAAAGATACGACAGCACCGCAACGGCGACCGGTGCGCCATACAGCACTACTGCTGCGAACGTAGTGACCTCATCAGGATAAATTCCCATCAGTCTTCCTTATCCCCCTTCTCGCGAATGGACATGATGACCGGCGTACCCTCGAGTCCGAAGACGTTGCGGATGCAGTTTTCAAGGTAGCGCTGGTAGGAGAAATGGAAGAGCTTGCGCTCGTTGCAGAACACGACAAAGTGCGGCGGGCAGACGCCGACCTGCGTCATGTAATAGATCTTCAGTCTGCGGCCACGGTCCGTCGGCGGCTGCACGCGCGTCTGCGCGTCGGCCAGAATGTTATTGAGCATGCCGGTCGAAATGCGCATGCAGGACTGATTGTGCACGTAGTTGATCATCTCAAAAAGGCGCGGCACACGCTGGCCCGTCGCCGCCGAGATGAAGAGGATCGGCGCATAGGTCATGTAGGAGAGGTCGCGGCGGATGTCGTCGCGCATCTTGTCCATGGTCTTGCCGTCCTTTTCGACCAGGTCCCACTTGTTCACGACGATGATGCAGGCCTTGCCCGCCTCGTGCGCGAGGCCCGCGACCTTTGTATCCTGCTCGGTCACGCCCTCCTGTGCGTCGATCATGATGAGGCACACGTCCGCACGGTCGATGGCCATCGTGGCGCGCAGCACGCTGTAGCGCTCGATCACGTCGTCGACCTTCGACTTTTTGCGCATGCCGGCGGTGTCGATGAAGACATACTTGCCCTGCTCGTTTTCAAAGTACGAGTCGATGGCGTCGCGCGTCGTGCCCGCAACATTGCTGACGATCATGCGCTCGGTGCCGAGAATGCAGTTCGTCAGCGATGACTTGCCGACGTTGGGTTTTCCGATGATGGCGACCTTGATGACGTCCTCATCCTCTTCCTCGTCATCCTCGGGCGGGAAATACTGTAAGCACGCGTCGAGCAGGTCGCCCGTGCCGTGGCCGTGCACGGCGGAAACGGCGATGGGATCGCCGAGGCCTAAATTGTAGAACTCGTAAAAATCGGGGTCGACCCGTCCGGTCGAGTCCATCTTGTTGACCGCCAGCACGATGGGCTTGCGGGATCGCAGCAGCATATTTGCGACCTCCTGATCGGAAGCCGTCAGGCCGGTCTTCACATCCGTCAGGAAAATGATGACGTCCGCGTGCTGAATGGCGATCTCCGCCTGCTCGCGCATGAACGACAAGATCTGATCGTCCGTGCGCGGTTCGATACCGCCGGTGTCCACCAGACGGAATTTGCGGCCGCACCACTCGCTCTCGCCGTAGATGCGGTCGCGCGTGACGCCCGGCGTATCCTCGACGATGGAGAGCCGCTGGCCGATGAGCTTATTAAACAGCATGGACTTGCCGACATTCGGCCGTCCAACGATCGCAACCAAAGGTTTCATCTCTCTGCCTCCTTTATTCCAAAGCGGCGCGCGATCGCACCACTCTTTATCGCAAAGCAAAATATTACAAATACAGTATAACCGAATTTTTGAGGTTACGCAAGGCTAACCTTCTCTTGCGGCATAAGAAAAAGCTGAGTGGAGTTCCACTCAGCTTTTCTTAACGATTTTCGTTCCGAATCAATTATTCGGCTGCGACCTTGGACTCGATGACCTTGACCTGACGGCCGTTGTAGGTACCGCATTCCGGGCACATTCTGTGAGGCTGGTGCAGAGCGCCGCACTTCGGGCACGCAACGAGCGCGGGAGCGGTGAGCTTCCAGTGAGAAGAACGTCTCTTATCACGTCTCTGACGGGATACTTTCCCCTTGGGGACTGCCATGTTGACACCTCCTTAAAGTTAAGCTGAATGAACAGCGAATTTATTGTTCCAAAAGCTTTGCGAGGGCTGCTAACCTGGGGTCGACTTCCTTTTTGCAGCGGCACTTCTCATAGTTGAGGTTGACGCCGCAGCCGGAACACAAGCCCCTGCAATCCTCGCGGCAAAGGGTCTTGCTTGGCATATTGAGGATGAACGTCTCCCGCGCCAGCTCGCTGAGATCAACGGTTCCGTTGTCCAGCAGCAGGATATCGTCGTTGTCGTCTTCCTCCAGCTCCTCAGCGAGCAGACACTCGAACGGGACCTTGTACGGAAGATCAAACGGCGCTCCGCAGCGATCGCACACGGCGGAAAGCGTTGTAGTCAGGTCAAACTGCAACCGCAGCATCCCCGCAATGTTCTCTGCCTGCCCTACCACTGAGACCGGCCGAACCGCAGGACACACGCCGCCGAAGTCCACATCAGAAAAGTCCTCTGTAAAGTCAAAGGGAATTCTGCCTCCGGGGGTGTTAATGATACGTTTTACATCTAAAACCATGCTACACCTCGCAATGACACGAGTGATATTATAGAGGACGTTTTCTCGATTGTCAAATACTTTTTTCACGGTTGCGGCAAAAATTTTGACAGGATTTCTTTACTTTTTTTGCCCGCTATCGTACAATAGCAGAAAATCGCGCGCTGCGCAAGCGGAGGTGCCGCCCATGCGGGAGTTTCACATCGGAAAAAATGACGAAAATCAGCGGCTTGATCGCTTTCTCGGCAAGGCCATCCCCCTGCTCCCCGCGTCGCTCGCGCAGAAGTACATCCGCCTAAAGCGCATCAAGGTCAACGGCGCGCGCGCCCAGCGCGACCAGAAGCTCGTCGCGGGCGATATTTTACAGTGCTACATCAACGATGAGTTTTTCGAGTCGCCGAGCGAGGAAAACGTCTACCTCACGATCACGACGCCGCGGCTCAAGATCGTCTACGAGGACGAGAACATCATGCTGCTCGACAAGCCCGCGGGAATGCTTGCCCACGCCGACGAGCACGAGAAAGTCAATACGCTCGTCAACCACATGCTCGCCTACCTCTATCAAAAGCGCGAGTGGCGGCCACGCGAGGAGAACGCCTTCACCCCCGCCCTCTGCAACCGCATCGACCGCAACACTGGCGGCATCGTCATCGCGGCGAAAAACGCTGAAGCGCTGCGCATCCTGAACGACAAGATTCGCGACCGCGAGATCGCCAAATACTATTTATGTATCGCCCTCGGCCGCGTCGAGCCGCCGAAGGGCCGCATCGAGTGCTTTCTGCGCAAGGACGAGAAGAGCAACACCGTCCGCGTTTACCACCGCCCCGTGCCGGACGGCCGCAGCGCGATCACCTTATACCAAACGCTCCAGACGCGCGGCGAGCTGTCGCTTCTGGAGGTCGAGCTGCTCACGGGCCGTACGCATCAGATCCGCGCGAGCATGGCCGACCTCGGCCATCCCCTGCTCGGCGACGGCAAGTACGGCGTCGGCAGCGTGAACCGCAAATATGGCGAAACGCATCAGGCGCTCTACTCCTATCGCCTGCGCTTCGACTTTCCCAGCGACGCGGGCATCCTCGAATATCTGCGCGGGCGGGAATTTCAGGTGGACGAAGTGCCATTCCAAAAGAAATATTTTAGTTAAATCCTACAAGCGGAGGGCCATAACATGGCTCTCCGCTTTCTCATTTTGCAAAAGTTCAAAATATTGAACTTTTTGTTAAATATACTCTTGCAATTTTGCGCGCTGTGTGTATAATGATTTCGGTTTAGCAAAAACTGACCAAAAGTTTAGTATATCAAACGAGGAGGCATGTGCATGGACATCGGCAATAAGATCAAGCAGCTGCGAACGCGACAGGGACTAACTCTGGAGGAGCTTGCCAGCCGAAGCGAGCTCACGAAGGGGTTCTTGTCCCAGTTAGAGCGCGACCTCACCTCCCCCTCGATCGACTCGCTCAGCGATATCCTCGAGGCCCTCGGCACCAACCTCTCGGAATTCTTCCAGGAGGATAAAAACGACCAGTTTGTCTTCCGCTCCGAAAACTTTTTCGTCGACGAGCGCGAGAACTGCACCGTCAACTGGATCGTTCCCAACACGCAGAAAAACCAGATGGAGCCCATTTTATTGGAACTTCCCGCCGGCGGCGAATCGTTCGAGGTCGAGCCGCACAACGGCGAGGAGTTCGGCTACGTGCTTGACGGCAGCGTCATTTTAGAGTGCGACGGCGAACGCAGCGTCGTGCGCCGCGGCGAAACGTTCTATCTCCACGGCAAGACCTTCCACTGCCTAAAAAACGAGCGCAAGACCGCCGCGCGCGTCCTCTGGGTCTGCACGCCCCCGCTTTTTTAACTACTATTCTATAAAATTGTGAGGATATCGGAAATGGCCGAAGAAAAGAAAAAGATCATTCAATTCAAGAACATCGTCAAGAGCTTTGAGGACGGACAGGTCGTTCTCAAGGGCGTCTCTCTTGACATTTACGAAAATGAGTTCGTCACGCTGCTCGGTCCCTCTGGCTGCGGCAAGACGACACTGCTGCGCATCCTCGGCGGCTTTTTGCAGCCGAGCGAGGGCAAGGTGCTCTTCGACGGTGAGGACATCGTCAGCGTCCCGCCCTACAAGCGCGAGATCAACACCGTCTTCCAGAAGTATGCCCTCTTCCCCCACATGGACGTGTACGACAACATCGCCTTTGGCTTGGCGCTCAAAAAGGAGCCGAAGGACGTCATCGAGCAGAAGGTCATGCGTATGCTGCGCCTTGTTAGCCTTGAGGACTATGCCCACCGCAACGTGACCGAGCTTTCCGGCGGTCAGCAGCAGCGCATCGCCATCGCCCGCGCGCTCGTCAACGAGCCGAGCGTGCTGCTGCTCGACGAGCCGCTCGGCGCGCTCGACTTAAAGCTCCGCAAGGAGATGCAGCAGGAGCTCAAATACATCCAGCAGGAGGTCGGCATCACGTTCATCTTCGTCACGCACGATCAGGAAGAGGCGCTGACGATGTCCGACAAGATCGTCGTCATGAATGCGGGTGAAATTCAGCAGATCGGTACGCCGACCGAAATCTACCGCACCCCCGTCAACGAATTCGTCGCCAAGTTCATCGGCGAGACGAACATCATCGACGGCGTCATGCTTGAGGACGACCTCGTCATGTTCGAGGACAAGAAGTACGCCTGCCGTGCCCGCGGCTACAATAAGAACGAAAAGGTCGACGTCGTCATCCGCCCCGAGCACCTCGACATTGTCCCGCGTGCCGAGGGTATGCTCAAGGGCACGGTCAAGTCTCAGCTTTTCAAGGGCATGCACTATGAAACCGTGGTCGAAACGCGCGTCGGTACGTCCATCACCGTGAAGATGCAGGTCTCGCAGGACCGCCCTGTCTACAACGAGGAAAAGGGCGAGAAGATCAGTGCGAACGCCTTCCTTCTGGACGTGGAGGACGTCGAAGAGCTCGACGACGCCAAGGTCGTCGCCCTCGCCTCTGCCGAGGCGTGGGACGCCGAGACCGAGGAGCCCATCTCCATCAAGACCGTCGAATACGACATCAAGCCCGAGACCGGCAACTACACCGTGACCTTTGCCACCGCGAACGATACGTCTATCACCGTCAAGGTGCTCGTCGTAGCGCAGAACCGCGTCGAGAGCAAGGTCTATCAGGAAGAAATTTACGCGATGAACTTCTTCAAAAAGGTCGAGGACATTCAGGAGAGCATCGCGCTCGACACTGACCTTGAGACCTGGGCCAGCGCGTCGGCGTGGTCCCTCGAAGACGGCGAGCAGGTCGAGATCACGGACGTCAAGTACGACTTCGACCCCGAGACCATCACCCCGGGCGTTTACGATGTGACCTTCTCCACCGAGGGCTATGAGTACAAGGTCTCCACCACCCACGCCTTTGAAGAGGGCGAGCAGGTCGGCCTTGTCTTCCGTCCCGAGGACATCCACGTGATGAAGAAGGAGGGCCAGTGGTGAAGCGCTTTCGTTCCATGACTTACCCGTATATCGCGTGGATCATCGCGATCATCGTGGTGCCGATGCTTCTGATCGTGCTCTATGCCTTCACGACCTCCGGCAACTCGGTGCTGACATTCCAGTTCACCTTTGAGAACTTTGCCCGCTTCGTCACGGACAAGGTCTTTATGGATGTGTTGCTGCGCTCGCTCTATATCGCGCTCATCACAACGCTCATCTGCGTTGCGCTCGGCTACCCCATCGCCTACGTCATCGCGCAGCGCGGCGGCCGCAGCAACACGATCTTAATTCTGCTCATCACCATGCCGACCTGGGTCAACATGCTGGTGCGCACCTATGCTTGGATGGGCATTTTGCAGGACGAGGGCATCTTCAACACGATCCTTTCGTGGTTCGGCATCGGCCCCGTGTCGATGATCCACACGAGCTTTGCCGTCATCCTCGGCATGGTCTATAACTTCATACCCTTTATGATTTTGCAAATTCACACCTCCCTTGCCAAGATGGACAAGAGCCTTTTGGAAGCCGCCAACGACCTCGGTGCAACGCCGGTGCAGGCATTCCTGCGCGTGACGCTGCCGCTCTCGCTTCCCGGCGTGATCTCCGGCATCACGCTCGTGTTCCTGCCCGCGGTGTCGAGCTTCTTCATTCCGAAGCTTCTCGGCGGCGGACAGTACGTCCTCGTCGGCAACATCATTGAAACGCAGTTCCTCACCACTGGCGACTGGAACTTCGGCTCGGCCATCTCGCTCATCATGGCGGTCATCATCATGATCTCGATGTGGCTGACGCGCAAGGCGGACGTTCAGGTCGCCTCGCAGGGAAAGGAGTGAGAAGCGCATGAAAAAGAAAACCTCTGTCGGCTCGAAGATCATCCTGACGCTCACGATGCTCTTCTTCTACCTCCCCATCCTCTATATCATCGTCTTTTCGTTCAACGATTCCCGCTCACTGACGAAGTTCAGCGGCTTCTCGCTGCGCTGGTATGAAAAGATGTTCGCAGACTCGACGATGATGGAGGCTGTGCTCTACACGATCATCATCGCCGTCATCGCGACGGTCGTCGCGACAGTCGTCGGCACGATCACGGCCATCGGCCTCTCCAAATCCCGCAAGGTTGTGCAGAAGATGGTCGAGCGCATCAACGACCTGCCCGTGATGAACCCCGATATCGTCACGGCCATCTCACTTCTGATGTTTTTCAGCGTCCTCACGGTCAAAAAAGGCTTCGGCACGCTGCTCATCGCGCATATCATGTTCTGTATCCCCTACGTGATGCTCTCCGTTACGCCGAAGCTCCGCTCGCTCGACCCTAACCTGATCGACGCAGCGATGGACCTTGGCGCAACGCCGTTCCAGGCGCTCACGAAAGTCATTGTGCCGCAGATCAAGCCGGGTATCATCTCCGGCGCGCTCATTGCGTTCACGATGAGCTTTGACGACTTCGTCATCTCGTACTTCACGACGGGCAACGGCGTCAACAACATTTCGATTTTGGTCTATACGATGTCCAAGCGCGTGAACCCGTCCATCAACGCCCTTTCTACCATTGTGATTCTTCTCATTACGCTGGTGCTCGGCGTCGTGAACATCGTGCCGATCGTGCGCGAAAAGCGCGAAAAGGACGGCAAAGCATCCCGCGCCGTGAGCCGCAAGGCCATGGCGGCTGTTGCCGCCGTGCTGGTGCTGGCCGTTGTCGGCGGCACCGTGGGCGCGAGCCTTTCCCAGCAGCACAAGAGCGCCGCGGCTATCGAGAAGTACGGCAGCAACGTTTTGAAGCTCTACCTCCCCGGCGAGTACCTCGGCGAGAACGTCATCTCCGACTTTGAAAAACAGTACGGCGTGCGCGTCATCGTCGAGAACTTCGACTCCAACGAGATGATGTACACCAAGCTCATGGCTGGCGACCGCTACGATGTCATCATTCCGTCCGACTACATGATCGAACGCCTGATGAACGAGGACTTCCTCCAGCCGCTTGACAAGAGCATGATCCCCAATATGGAGAACATGTCCGATGCCGTGCTCGGTATGAGCTATGATCCTGACAACACGTACTCCATCCCCTACTTCTGGGGCAGCGTCGGTCTCGTCTACAACCACGAGAACGTCGACCCTGCCGTCATCGAGAGCGAGGGCTGGGAGGTCCTGCGCAACACCGACTACGCCGGTCACATCTACATCTACGATTCCGAGCGCGACTCGTTTATGATGGCGTTCAAGGCGCTGGGCTACTCGATGAACACCGAGGACCCCAACGAGATCAACGACGCCTATGAGTGGCTCCTGCAGATGAACAACACCATGTCCCCCGTCTACGTGACCGACGAGGTCATCGACGGCATGATGAACGGCTACAAGGACATCGCCGTTGTCTACTCCGGCGACGCGGCCGTGGTGCTTGATGAAAACGAAGACATGAGCTTCTATATGCCCTCCCAGGGCACGAACATCTGGTGCGATGCCATGGTCATTCCCCAAAATGCCGAGAATCCCAAGCTCGCCCACGAGTTCATCAACTACATGCTCACCTATGAAGCCGCGTTTGACAACACCGAAACGGTGGGTTATACTTCTCCCAACGCGGAAGTGTTTGAAGAGATGACCTCGTCTGAGGATCTCTACGCGGACAATGCCGCCTACCTTCCCCGCAGCGGCTACGACAAGGACGAGATGTTCCACGACAACCAGACCCTCATGCGCGAGCTGAGCAAGCTCTGGATCAAGGTCAAAGCTGCCAAGTAATATTGTAAAGGAGTTTTTTAAGATGAAAATCGGAGATACTTTTACCGTCAAGAAAGTTGTTACGGAAGACATGACCGCTGCCGCGCTCGGCAGCGGCGGTCTGCCGGTGTTTGGCACGCCGTATCTCGTCGCGATGGTCGAAAACGCCGCCTTCACCTATCTCCAGCATGAGCTGCCCGAGGGTAAGAGCACCGTCGGCACCAAGGTCGACGTGTCCCATGTCTCCCCTTCGCCCGTCGGCATGGAGATCACCGTTACCGTCGAGGTCACGGATATTTCCGCAAACGGCAAGATGGTCGACTTCAAGGCCACCGCGACCGACACCGCCGGCCTCATCGGCGAGGGCACGCACCAGCGCGCCGTCATCACCGTGGATCGCTTCATGGACAAGTGCCAGGCCAAGCTCGGCTGATTTTGTAAGGAGGAACCCTGATGCATTATTCGGGAGCCGTTTACCGTCCCCCCAGCGAGGCGCGCAGCCTCATCGTGCAGTGCACGCTCGGGTGCAGCCACAACAAATGTGCGTTCTGCACGATGTACAAGGACAAAAAGTTCTCCATCAACCCCATTGAGCAGGTGCTCTCCGACCTCGACGAGGCACGCGCCTACGGGCGCTATATCGAGAAGATCTTTTTAGCCGACGGCGACGCGCTGATCCTGCCGATGGACTATCTTCTGACCGTTCTCGACTATATCCGCGACCATTTCCCTACCTGCAAGCGCGTGGCGGCCTACGCAACGACGAAGGCCATCATGCGCAAGACCGACGACGAGCTGCGCACGCTGCGCGAGCACGGGCTTGGCATCGTGTATATCGGCCTTGAGAGCGGCAACGAGGAGCTTCTCAAAAAGTTCTGCAAGGGCGTTACTGCCGAGGAAATCATCTTAAACGCCATCCGCTGCAAGCAGGCCGGCATCGCCACCTCCGTCACGGCCATCAACGGCATGGCGGGCGCGAACGGCGACTGGCAGGCCCACGCCATCGACACGGCGAAGGCCGTTTCCCGCATGAAGCCCGACTATATCGCCTTCCTCACGCTGCGCGTTTACTCCGGTACTCCCCTGCACGACTGGATCGAGCACGGCGAGTTCCAGATGATGGATCCGCCCGAGCTGATGCGCGAAACACGCCTCTTCTTGGAGCACATCGACTCCGACGGCAGCGTTTTCCGCTCGAACCACGCGTCCAACTACCTCCCCCTCGGCGGCACGCTCAACCGCGACCGCGAGGCGCTGATCCACACGATCGACGAAGCGCTCGACGGCAAGGTTAGACTTCGCCGCGCCGTCGAACTGGGACTGTAAGATCTAAAAATAGAACCTGCCGCAAGGTAGGTTTTATTTTTGCGTTTTGCCCTAAAGGGTAAAGGGGTACCCCGTACCGTGCGGGGTGCGAAAAAAGGGGGATATTCTCTCACGTGAGAGAATATCCTCCTTGGACCCCCAAGAGAACGCAAGGGGCCCTGCCCCTTGACCCCGCCATTGCAAGCCAGCAGCTCGAAGTGCTGCGACGCTTGCCGAATCGACTGCCTGCGTGGCGGCATCGCTAACGCTCGCCGCCAATGATTTTGCTATACGACTTGTCTCTGCTCCTACTATCCGCTGCCGCTCTGCCCATCTTGTAGAAGTTCGCAGTAATCTCCGTCTACCGCCAGTCTTATCAATGCGGCGAGCGCAGCAATGCCGCATTCGGTAAGCAGTCTGCCGTCCAACTACCGTCACTCGCGCCTCACGATAGTAAGGCGCGGTTGTAATCGGTGACGACTCGCAGAAGATTCATGGCGAAGCCATGTACACCGCACCTACACTGCGCAG